>Ga0208106_1000394_pt1 | contig 15036 bp, 12 predicted proteins | sample CryBogCBE25Jul08_FD_184577 | JGI IMG/M metagenome (GOLD analysis project Ga0208106, IMG submission 184577) | Freshwater microbial communities from Crystal Bog, Wisconsin, USA - CBE25Jul08 (SPAdes) | ecosystem: Environmental > Aquatic > Freshwater > Lake | place: Crystal Bog, Wisconsin, USA...
CCGAGGACCAGATCAGCACCTGATGCCGCTGCGACCAAGCGATGAATCTCCTCTGGCTGGTGGGAGCCATCTGCATCCATCTCAATGATGTAATCAAATCCCCGGGATAACCCCCAAGCGAAACCAGCTAAGTAGGCCGGCCCCAATCCTTCCTTCTTCTTGCGTTTGAGAACCTGCACCGAAGGTTCACCAAGTTCCTCGACGATCTTTGCCGTTCCATCTGGTGAGTTGTCGTCAATAACCAAGATGTGCAGTCCAGGGATCGCTTCTGCCAATATTCTTGAGATGACCTCAACGATCATCTCCGATTCGTTATAGGTCGGAATGCAGAGTAGGTAGGTTGACATAATCTAAGGAGCTACCAGTTCAGTGCCGCGATCAATCGATCAACACTTGCTCCGAGCCCATACTCCTCTTTCATGGAATAGATCTCGCTGAGGTCAGTTGGGGCCTTCGGAAGGTTCAAAGACATTTTTGGTAGAGGTACGTCGAGTGCACAATGAACGAGAGTTGGAGCAATCTTGATGTAGTCACTCCCCTCGATTAATCGCTTTCGCAGGAGTGGCGTGAGGCGATCGTCGCCGGAATGTGCTGCGGCCAGCGCATCTTCAATATTCGTAAAGTGATTTGCGATGACAGCAGCACCCTTCTCGCCAATGCCGCGCACACCAGGAAGACCATCGGAAGCATCGCCACGGATCATGGCAAAGAGCGCGTAACGATCCCCCGGGATTCCATACTTTGCAGTAATCCACGCGCGATCAACAACTTCTTGCTGTGAAAATCCTTTAGCGAGATAAATGACCTTCACTTTTCGCTTATCGTCGACCAATTGAAAGAGATCTCGATCTCCAGTCACAATATATGTCGGACCGGGTTCACTCTTTGAATAGGTTGCAATGAGATCATCGGCTTCATAGTCATCAACACCAACCATCGGAATCTGAAATTCATCGAGGAGATCTAAGAGAACGGGAATCTGGGGTCCTAATGTATCTGGCTCCTCCTCTTCCCCACTTTCGTCAACGCGATTCGCCTTGTACTCGGGGAAAAGATCGGTGCGCCAGGTAGGACGCCAATCACCCTCCAGACATGCCACAATGCGGGTTGGTTGGTACTGCGTGATTAAGCGCGCTGTCATATCGAGGAATCCTCGGATTGCGTTGACAGGCTCACCGCTAGGTGAAACTAAAGTATCTGGCATACCGTAGTACGCCCGGTACCACAGGGAGGCGCTGTCGATAAGTAAGAGCGTCATGCAACCGCACCCGCGTAACTAACGATTCCTCGGTCGATTCTGCCAAGAGCATCTTGGCAAACGTGTGAGAGATGTGGCGTGGCAATTGCGATCTGTCGTAAAAGATCAATGATCTGTTTGGTTGCCCGAACAAAGTCGCCAACGGTCAATTCTGTTCCTTTGAGAATGGCGGAGAGTGAATGGCCACTCGCCCATCGATAAGAGACCATACAGAAGCCTAAATCTGGCTCTCTCATTGGCTCAAGCCCCACCTCGATCTCATCTTCGTGGATGACTTTCCAAGTATGAATGAGCTCTGCGAGAGCCTTCTGAACCTCACCGTGTGGAACTTTTGGCGATTCATCTCTTCGCGCTTCGTATACCAGAGCAGATAAAACACTCACGATTTCGCTTGCATTGAGATTATCGAATGCCCCGAGACGAATCATCTGCGCAATGAGGAGATCAGTTTCGCCATAAATTTTTGCAAGAATCAGGCCCCAATTAGTGATCACGCCCGACTCCAAATATTCATACTTTTCAAGCATGATCTGAACCAGATCAAATCGACGGGCGATAACATCTGTGCGATTACTGACTCGATCGCTCAATCCCTTGTTTTCGCGCCTTAATCTTCCAGCACGTTCTGCGATTCGGGCATGAATTTCACGATCGGCACATCCATGACATGAATGGGTGCGCAGCGCTTTTCTCAGACCGATAATCTCCTCTTCGATAAGGAGAGCCTTCGACTTCTTCTGCTTATTTAATGACTTCTCGAGTTCTTTAATGTCGGCCCTAATCTGCCAGTATTCTTCAAAGTCACCTAGATGACATTCCATCTCCTCGACAAGATTTGCAATTCCTGCTTCATTTCGCTTGATCTGCTTGGCAAGACCCACTACCGCCTTATCAGCTTGGTATTGCGCAAATGACGATTCAAGACTTGTGCGTGCTCGTTCGGCACCGAATTGAGAAATCAGATTAATCGTCATGTTGTACGTCGGTTTAAACGAACTCTTCAATGGATAGGTACGAGTCGATGCCAAACCCGCCACTGATCCTGAGTCCACATCCTTATTCCAGAGAATGACGGCGTTACCTTCGATATCAATTCCTCGTCTACCTGCTCGCCCAGTGAGTTGCGTGAACTCCCCCGGTGAGATCGAGACATGGGACTCACCATTCCATTTACTGAGCTTCTCGAGAACTACAGTTCGTGCTGGCATATTGATTCCGAGCGCGAGCGTCTCTGTCGCAAATACACACTTGACGAGACCGGCTTGGAAAAGTTCTTCCACTGTCTCCTTAAAGGATGGGAGTAGTCCGGCATGATGCGCAGCTATCCCCCGTTCAAGTGCTTCAAGCCACTCATGGAAACCAAGAACCGCAAGGTCTTCATCAGGAATGTTCTTGGTGGATCGGAAGACGATCTCTCTGATCTGAGAACGTTCTTCGGCATTTGTGAGACGTATCCCTGCGGTAAGACATTGATGTACCGCAGCCTGGCAGGCATTGCGAGAAAAAATGAAGGTAATCGCCGGCAGGAGGCCTTCGCGGGCTAGTTTCTCGATGACATCAGCACGATTGAGTTGGCGGATCTTTGGCTGATTCGCTTCACTCTCCCGCCAATTGCGCTGGTGAGTCTTATTCGATGATCCGTATTTCACCCGGACTTGTCGATAGCTATCCTTTTCGAGCCGAATGATCTCAGGATTAATTTTTCCATGCTCGGTGAAAAGATCTAGGAGCTGATTTCCAAAGAGAACATGCTGGTAGAGCGGCACGGGACGAACTTCCGAAACGATGACCTCGGTCTTCCCGCGTACTTCATTGAGCCAATCGCCAAATTCCTCTGCATTTGAAACTGTTGCTGAGAGTGATGCAACTTGAATTGATTCCGGAAGGTGAATAAGAATCTCTTCCCAGACCGCGCCGCGGAATTTATCAGCAAGGTAATGGACTTCATCCATCACCACAAAGCCTAAATCGCGAAGGGTGTGCGAGTTCGAATAAATCATGTTACGAAGCACCTCGGTGGTCATAACAACTAAAGGCGCCTCACTGTTGATGCTGGTATCTCCGGTGAGAAGACCTACCTTCTCCTCACCGTACATCTCCTTCAAATCTTGATATTTTTGGTTGGAGAGAGCCTTGATTGGGGCTGTGTAGAAGCACTTTTTACCCTGTTCTATCGCAAGGAATGCGGCGAATTCCCCAACGATTGTCTTACCCGCTCCAGTTGGCGCAGCAACCAGCACCCCCTTGCCATCTTCAAGTGAACGACAGCCCTGCATTTGGAATGAATCGAGTTCAAACGGGAATCGGGCAGCGAATGCTGCAACCTTCGCGTACTTTGATCGCTCCTTCGCGGCCGCATACCTCTCAGCTGGCGATAGTTCTGTTGTCATTTCCACACCTTGAGAGACCCTGGTTCTACACGGATAGAGATAGGTAATGCAGCGATATATTCGCCGTCAGCAAATGCCTTGGCTGGAGCATTGACTGAGATCTCCTTGCCGCGGATGATTTCAACGGCGGGATGAGAGATATGACTTCCCGAGTAGACCCTCGGAAAAACTTTGATCAGTTCGAGAATGCTCACTTCTGACAGGATAAGAACGTCGAGGAGGCCATCGTCAAACCGAGCTCCTGGGCAAATCTTCATTCCGCCGCCATAACTTGGGCCATTGGCAACGGCGATCAACATGGCTCTCCGTGAATAATCTTGACCATCGATTGTGATTGTGAAATGCAATGGCTTGAAGAGAGTCAATTCGCGTATTATTGCTAGGACATATTTGAGTTTTCCTCTTACACGACGAAAACCGTTCGCTCGCTCATTTACCAAGGCGTCGAATCCCAGGCTAAGTACCTGACAAGCTCGAGCATCCCCTTGATCACTCTTGATCAACACGCTATCTATGGTGGATGCGGGCCTACTGAGAATGGCTACAGTTTCATCGAGCGTCCTGCGAGTAGCTCCAATTTCACGAGCGAAATCATTCCCAGTTCCTGTTGGAATTACAGTGAATGGAAGTTCATATGTGTGGATGATTGGAAGAAGCGTATGGAGCAGTCCATCTCCCCCAATAGAGACTATCCCCTTGAGATCTGAACGAAGGTTTTTGATCTGATTGACCAGAGCTTGAGTCATTTCAGCTTTACCAAGAACATCAATCACTACAGGTGTGAATCCTGCGCGAGAAGCCTTCTTGCAGAATTCCCGTGCAACCCTGCTCGATCTGCCTTTGCCTGATCGTGGGTTAGCAACTACAAGTATCGCCTCTGCCATCAGAGTCTTTCGCGTTTTGAGCGTCTTCTATCGTTGAGTAATGCAATGCCCCCGGCTGTGAAATATAGAAAAATCAATGGGAGAGCAAGGATTGACATTGTTAACGGATCACCAGTTGGAGAGAAAGCAGCGGTGAAGAATGCGATCCCAAAGATTGCAATGCGCCATGGTTTGAGAATACCTTTTCCGGTAAGGACACCGGCAAGGTTTAAGGCTACGAGAAGAACTGGAAGTTCAAAGGCTCCGCCGAAGACCAAAATTAGACGAAGGACGAAACTCAGGTAGTCGTCGAACCGCACGAGGTTATTGAGCGAAGTAGGCGTAAAGCCGAGGAGTGCCTTCACCGCTAATGGCAGGACTCGATATCCGAGATATGCGCCGCCTGCGAAAAAGGGCGTAGCAATTGATATGAAGAGGATTGAATACTTCTTCTCTCTCCGATGTAAACCAGGTGCGACAAATGCCCATAGTTGATAGAGCCAGATGGGGGCAGAGATGATGATGCCGACCATGAAAGAGACAGTCACTTGTAAATTGAGCGGCCCAAGAACGCCGTTGACATACAGTGCGCCGCAATGGCCAAGTCCTGCGATGTGAGACCGATGGAGGTCACAGATCGGTTTCGCTAGTGCATTCACAATCTTGGAATAGAAAGCCCAGCCAAAACCTGATGCGATTAAAATTGCAGCAGCAGCTCGGACAACGCGTTTCCTCAACTCACGAAAATGTTCGAGAAGAGGCATCCGGCCGCCCTCTTGGGCAACCATCGATCTAGTTACTTCGACTGATCGGAGTCAGGCTTCTTCTCTTCGCCAGTATCTTTTAATTCACTCTTAAAGACCTTGAGAGATTTAGCGATCGACTTGGCAGAATCTGGGAGTCGTTTCGCTCCGAAGAGGACGACCAAAACGAGAATAATGAGTAGCCAGTGGCTTGGTTGTTCTAGGCCGAACATCAGAACTCCTCTTTCATGGTGACACCTCGAATTCGAGGCACTCCCCCTTGATCGCCAATGGGGATAGGGAAAGATTAGCGGTAGAGATCGAGAATCGCATCCAATTTAGAGTTATAGAGGTCACGAAACTCCTCTGGCGAGATGATCTTTAGGGTCCCAGGAAGGGCAATCAGCGCCTTAGCGAGCCATTGGAGGTCGGTGATCTCAAAGGTAACGGTAAGATGACCGTTTTCTTCTTGCCACGAGGCAATAATGGCGGGGTTCTCCTCAATGAAGAATCGATTGAGTGTTGAGAGCTCTGCGACCACTTGATAGCTCAAAGCCGCTCTCTCAGAAGAAGGAATCTCTTCCTGAAGGGCGTCCAGAGCTGCAGTGGCTTTGGCGATGCGATCATTTCGAAAGTGTCTCAATTCGCCAACCTTTTGACAGAATGCGATCGTGTAGAGATGGCCGCGGTCGAAATATGAACTCTTTGGGAGAATGACTCGCTCTGATAGTGAATCCGTGCGAGAAGATCGATACTCAATCTTGAGTGCTGAACCACTTCCAATAGAGGCATTTATCAATCTATCAGTGTCAGAGAAATTGAACCGCTCATTCACAACTGCGGCGATTGCCGATCGATCACCAAGAAATGTCGACAACCGATTTCGCAGTTTCTGGGCACGATCAAGAAGTTGGGGGTCGATGATCTGACTCATGAGTGAGTCCAATCCCAAGAGAAGAGCAACAACTTCTGCAAAACTCAACTGCCGTGGTCTGCCGAGATTCTGAGCATTTCGGACAGCGACGTAATCCTCATCAATTTCGAGATCAATAAGCTCTAGATGAGAGTAACCCGGCAAGCCACACATAAAGAGCATCTCCAAATCTTTCATGATTTGAGATGGCGTCGTATCGAATTTCTCGGCGAGGGCCGCGATCGACCAGCCTGGGTTCTTTGAAATGAATGGAATAAGGTCGAGCGCTCTTTCAGTCCGCTCAAGTGCCGTCTCAGCCACTCCTCTTCCCTTCTATCCAGGCAATGAACGTCTCTCTGAGTTCAAGTGGCGCATTGATCTTCGCTGAGTCTCCACACCGCGCGATGATTTCAAAGATCTCATCGTGAGCAGCGCTTTCGATAGTTATGAGATCCCAGTCGGCGTCATATTCAGCAACTGGATAGTTCGCCCTGAGCTCCTGCGCCCTTCCCTTTCGGATATGAACTTCGAGGGAGATCATCTCTACGGCACGACTATTTTTCGAGAGGAAACTCTGAAGATCGAAACCTTCTATTGGAGAGAATTTCGGACCTACATCAAATTCTTCGCTATTGATACGGGCGATTTTGAATTGACGGAAATCATTTTTATCAAGGTCAAATGCAACAAGGTACCAACGTGCATCTAAGAGGTAGAGCGCATACGGATGAACCGATCGCCTGGTTTGAGTTACACCTCGATAAGTGAAGGAGATCGCACGTCGTTCTTGAGTTGCACGCCATACATCAGTGAAACGTTCGTCGGGGATTTCTGCATGATGGAAGGGCAAGTCAATAATCTCTCGATCGAGTACCCCATGGAGCGCTTCAATCTTCCTCAGGGCTGACTGCGCACTCTTCGAAAAGAGCGAGTTCTGCCACTGTGTCGCTGCCAAGGAAAGGAGCGATAGATCTTGAGGGTCCAAATCATCAATTTCAAGTGAATAGCTCAGTGGATTTATTCGATAGCCTGATTCATCATCGAAGAGTGGATCTTCATTGCCCACCTCGATCTCGAGGCCCAGTGCCCGTAACTCAGTCTTGTCGCGTTCAAACATTCGCTCTTTAGTTTCAGGCGATCCCTCATAACCCTCAACGCTTTCAAAGATTTGACTCTTTGTGAGGTATCTCTTCGTTGCCAGGAGCGCCATCGTCAAATTGATGAGTCGCTCAGACTTATTCGGGGTCGACTCGCTCATGAGGACACCATAGTAAGAGAGTTCAGGCCTTTGCTATCCTCCCACCATGATTATGAAGAAAAAGTCTCCTTCACAACTCCTCTTGGCGGGAATTGTCCTGACAAGCGCTATTGCCCTCACCGCTTGTACAACCAATGGCGGATCATCAACTGGAAAGGCTCCCGTGACATCATCAAGTGGATCAACAAGTGGTATTAACTTCCCGGTCGTTGAAGGCGCTGCGGGCGCAGCCCCAACTATTGTGGCTCCAAAAGATACTCCGCCACCATCGCTGGAGATCAAGGATCTCGTGACAGGTAATGGAGCAACTGTCTCATCTACGTCAACTGTCACGGTCCATTACCTGCTGATGGGTTGGAAGAGTGGTCAGATCATTGACTCATCATGGAGTCGTGGAGCTCCTGCGACCTTCGGGTTAAATCAAGTAATTCCCGGTTGGCAGCAGGGAATGCCGGGAATGAAGGTCGGCGGTCGACGCGAACTCTTGGTACCACCATCACTCGGCTACGGAGCCATGGGTTCTGGTCCAGTTGGACCTAATGAAACTTTGATCTTTGTTGTCGATCTTATTGCGGTGAAGTAGAGTCTTCTTCAGCAGGTAAGCCATAGGCACCTTTAGATGGGCGGCGTCTACGAAGTGGAGCGGTAACACCGGGTGCCAACCGTCGCGCGATGATGAGAAAACCCGTGTGGCCAATCATTCGATGTTGGGGTCTGACGGCCAATCCCTCATGATGCCAACCGCGGATGATTGTCTCGGTACTGTCTGGCTCGGTGAAGCAGCCTGAATTCTTAATCGTCTCTGCCATCTCTGAAAGCTGCGTTGTTGTTGCAACATATGCGAGAAGGACACCACCTGGCTCCAAAACCTCTTGCGCCATATCAACACACTCCCATGGCGCCAACATGTCGAGAACAATTCGATCATATTTCTCTTGACGATTTACTTCATCCTGAAGTGAGCCGACAGTCAGGGACCAATTCTTAGGCTTCCCTCGGAAATAGTCAGTGACATTCTTAGTTGCGATATCGGCGAATTCAACGCGACGTTCGAATGAGTCCACCTTTCCCTCGGGCCCTACGGCACGAAGCAAGGTAATCGTGAGTGCGCCAGAGCCAACTCCCGCCTCAAGAACTCGCGATCCTGGTGCGATATCTGCAACACCAACAATCATCGCGGCATCCTTAGGATAAACGATTGTCGCCCCACGTGGCATTGACAAGACATAATCGGAAAGTAGCGGGCGAAGAGCCAGGAACTTGAGGCCTGCGGTCGTTTCTACGACACTGCCCTCTGGAAGCCCAACGATCTGGTCGTGGATTAACCAGCCACGGTGAGTGTGCCACTCCCCTGCCTCTTTGAGGGTAATAGTGTGCAATTTACCCTTGGCATCGGTGAGTTGAACGCGGTCACCATAGTGAAAGAGGGCCTTCTCGCTCGCGCTCATAGATCCATCCGTTCAGTGAAGAGCGAAGAGATCTTCGCAAGGCTGCAGTCTACTAAAGAGTCAACCACTACAGTCCGGGAATCTTCGTCGACCTCAACGATATGAGGTATCGCTAGTACCCAGGCACCAGAGGCCCGTGCAGATGAGATTCCGGTAAGCGAATCTTCCAAAATCAATGCTTGTGAAATATCAACTCCCAATTGAGATGCTGCAAAGAGATATGACTCTGGGTCTGGCTTGCTCTTACTGACATCGCTTGACGAGACGCTTACAGCGAATACTCCTGGACCAAGATTGGCGAGAGTTGCATCCACGAGAACGCGTGGACTAGCAGAGACTAGCCCGAGAGGTATTTTTTGAATTCGTGCTTCATCAAGTAGTTCTCGAGCCCCAGGCATAAAATTCAAGAGACCGGAAAATTTCGAAGAAACTAACGAGACAAGTTCTCTCTCAAAAAACTCGGGGCTCTCGGCCTGAGCTAATTCATGCATGTAGCGTCCAACGCGAGGTAGCGGTCCTCCGAGGCAATGTCGCTGATCATCCGGTGTCCAGGTGTAGCCGTAACGTGCCATAAGCTCGGTCTCGGATTGAAGCCAATATGGCTCTGTGTCAACCAGAGTTCCGTCCATATCGAAGAAGATCGCTTGAAAATGCTTTGGCGGCGTATCCATCAGTTCGCGTTGAAATATTTCGCCTCAGGATGATGCACGATAATCGCTGATGTCGATTGCTCTGGATGGAGTTGGAACTCGTCCGAGAGGTCTACGCCAATCCGCTTTGGATCGAGCAGTTCGCAAAGTTGAACCTGTTGCTCTAAATCTGGACAAGCGGGGTAGCCGAATGAATATCGTGAGCCTCGATAACCTTGATCGAGAATCTCAGGGAGATTCTTTGAATCCTCAGCCGAGAAACCGATCTCCTCACGAATGCGCGCGTGCCAATGCTCGGCTAGCGCCTCAGTCAATTGAACAGAGAGTCCGTGAAGTTCTAGATACTCTCGATAATTATTAGCTTCAAAGAGTTTAGCGGTTGCTTCGCTCACCGACTGTCCCATGGTTACGATGTGGAAAGAGACCACATCAACCTCACCACTCTCCTTGCTCCGGAAGAAATCACTCAGACAGAGGCGACGATCCCGACTCTGTCGAGGGAAGGTGAATCGAACTCGCTCCTTGCCTTGATCTGGACCCTCGTGATGCAACACCACAAGATTATTACCTTCGCTATAGCAAGGGAAATACCCATAGACGACAGCGGCATTGAGCCACCCTTGAGCTTGAGCCTCATTAAGTAGCGCACGGAGACGAGGTCTGCCTTCCTCTTCAACCATACGCTCGTATTCGCCGCGATTACCCTTTAATCCCCACTGACCAACAAAGAGCGCACGCTCATCGAGCATTCCGAGATAATCCTGAAGGGCAATACCTTTGACGATTCGAGAACCAAAGAATGGTGCCTTTGGAATGGGATTGTCGCCTGCCACATCAGAACGAGTGGTGTCCAGGTTCGGCTCCCGATTCAAGCGGGTATTTGGTGTGCGACGTTCACGAAGCGGCGGTAGCGAAACCGAGGTATCTCCTCGCTTCATGGCGATCATGGCATCCATGAGGCGCAACCCCTCGAAGGCATCCTTCGCATAACGGACCGTTCCCGGAAAGGCGGTTGCTAAATCATCTTCTACAAAGCTGCGTGTGAGTGCTGCGCCACCGAGGATAACTGGCCACTTTTGATCAAGACCACGACTCGTAAGTTCTTCGAGATTCTCTTTCATAATGACTGTTGACTTGACGAGCAGGCCTGACATCCCGATCACATCTACATTGTTCTCTTCTGCCGCATCGATAATTTGATTGACGGTCTGTTTGATCCCAATATTGACTGTTGTATAACCGTTGTTGCTGAGAATGATATCGACGAGGTTCTTTCCGATATCGTGGACATCGCCTTTAACCGTCGCAAGAAGAATCGATCCTCGCCCTTCGTCATCACTCTTCTCCATATGCGGTTCTAGAATCGCGACCGCAGATTTCATGACCTCGGCGCTTTGCAGGACGAACGGGAGTTGCATCTCTCCCTTTCCGAAGAGCTCTCCCACCACCTTCATGCCGGAGAGCAGATGATCATTAATGATTGCCAAGGGTTTAATCCCAGCTTCCATCGCCTCGAAAAGATCGGCTTCTAGCCCAACCTTCTCGCCATCAATGATACGTCGTTCTAATCTCTCGGCGAGCGGCAATGCGGCAAGTTCGGCGGCTCGACTCAACTTACTTGATCGAACTTCAACGCCATCAAAGAGTTCTAAAAATTTTGATAATGGATCGTATGAAAGATTCCCCTCAGAGTCGTAGGTTCGACGGTCATAGATGAGATCTAGCGCTACTGACTTAACCTCTTCTTCAATTCTTGCCATCGGTGTGATCTTGGATGGATGCACGATCGCCGAATCCAACCCAGCTCGGACTGCTTCGGCAAGGAATACAGAGTTGAGAACGATGCGGGCGGCTGGGTTCAAACCGAAAGAGACATTCGAAACACCAAGTGTCGTTTGGACTGTTGGATATAGTTTCTTCAATTCAGCAATCGCGGTCAGCGTTTCAATACCATCACGACGGGTCTCTTCCTGACCAGTGGCTATTGGGAAGGTTAGGCAGTCGATCAAAATATCCTCGACCGCCATCCCCCAATTCTTCGTGAGATCTTCGATGAGACGAGTTGCAACCCTTACTTTCCATTCCGCGGTACGCGCCTGTCCTTCTTCGTCGATAGTTAGCGCAACAACGGCAGCGCCATGCTCTTTCACGAGCGGCATAATGCGAGCGAATCGACTAGCGGGGCCATCGCCATCTTCATAATTCACAGAGTTGATCAGACTTCGCCCGCCCAAATGTTCCAATCCAGCTTTGATAACCGCGGGTTCGGTTGAATCAAGCATGATCGGTAGAGTCGAGGTAGTAGCTAATCGAGATGCAAGCTCTGTCATATCTTTCACCCCATCACGACCTACGTAGTCAACCGATAGATCGAGCATGTGGGCACCATCACGAATTTGATCGCGAGCGATTTCGAGGCAGGTCTGCCAATCCTCAGAGATCAGGGCATCTCGGAATGCGCGCGAACCATTTGCATTGGTCTTCTCACCAATTGCGAGGTAAGCGTTATCTTGTCGGAATGCGACAAATTGATAGAGCGAAGAGGCACCGATCTCTCGCTGCACAGTTCTCACCGGAGTACTGCGCGCTCCGATACGATCCACAACGGCCTTGAGATGATCTGGAGTAGTTCCACAACAACCGCCAATAAGCGAGATTCCAAAATCATTTACAAAGGTCGATAGATATTCTGCGAGTTCATCTGGAGTAAGCGGGTATACAGCACCTGATGATCCAAGAATTGGGAGCCCGGCGTTTGGCATCACAGAGATCTTTGCAGTCGAATTCTTGCTGAGGACACGCAGATGTTCAGACATCTCTGCTGGTCCGGTGGCGCAATTGAGGCCGATCAAATCTATACCTAATGGCTCGAGCGCATTAAGTGCGGCACCGATCTCGGAACCGAGCAGCATAGTTCCCGTCATTTCAACCGTTACCTGCGCAATAAGAACAATATCTCGCTCTGATTTATCGATAGCTCTTCGAGCGCCATTCACCGCCGCCTTCGCTTGCAATAAATCTTGAGTGGTCTCGATTAAGAGTGCATCTACCCCACCATCGATGAGCCCTTGCGATGCAACTTCGTAACTTTCTCGCAGTTTTTCATACTCAACGTGCAAAAGTGTAGGAAGTTTTGTGCCTGGTCCTAAAGAACCAAGCACCCAACGTGGCTTAGCTGCAGTTGAGAATCGATCGACGCAATCTCGTGCGATCTGTGCTCCGGCTAGCGCCAATTCGTAGATTCGATCTTCAATTCCATACTCAGCGAGATTTGCCCAGTTTGCGCCAAAGGTATTTGTCTCAATCGCGTCTACACCAACCGCAAGATAGGCATCGTGCACCTTAGCGACGATATCGGGACGGGAAACATTGAGGATTTCATTACAACCCTCGTGATTCTGAAAATCTTCGAGGCTCGGATTTTCGGCCTGCAGCATCGTACCCATGGCACCATCGGCGATTACCGTCCTTTGGGAAAGGGCAGTACGCAGTGCTGAAGATTCCTTATTCATATGAGCTAAGGCTATAGGAGTCGCCCCTGAAACTATAAAGCGAGACCGAGCAAGGCATCGATAAGTCGGGAGAGTTCGCCCGCTCCCCCAGTAACGAGAGAAACACCACTGAGAGTCTGATCCGCCCACTCCTCAAGCTTTTTGAGGGCGGTAGGAGTGTCGAGATTATCTGCAACAGCGGCGACTATAGCTGAGCCCGTTCTCTCAACGTCTGCGACCTCTTCGCGAGCTAGTGCAGTGCGGATCTTCGACACAGCCTCATGTGCGATTGCAATCTTCTCGGAAGTCCACATCCGATCTGATTGGTAGTGATCACTGAGTAAGGCGTAACGAATCAGGGCTGGATCTACACCTTCGCTCAAGAGCGTTGATACAAAGACCAAATTTCCTCTGCTCTTACTCATCTTTTCTCCGTTCAGACCAACCATCCCGCTATGGACATAATCCTTTGCAAATGGGCGTCCTAATAGGGCGGCGCCTTGAGCGGCACTCATGAAGTGATGTGGGAATACGAGATCTGACCCGCCGCCTTGTAGATCTATTGCTGGGCTAGTCGCTGTAGATCGGAGGTATTGCTCGCCGAGCAAATAACGGAGTGCAATAACGCAACATTCAATATGCCATCCGGGACGACCAAACCCATGTGAACTCTCCCAGCCAGGCTCCCCATTACGATGAGATAGCCAGAGAATAGGGTCGAGTGGATGTTTCTTGCCGATCCGATCAGGATCTCCACCCTTCTCTGAAAATGCCTTGATCGCATCAGGAAGAGAGAGCTGTAACTCCGAGAGAAATGATGAGATATCGAAGTAGAGATCCTCATCGAGTCGGTAGACATATCCGTTCTTCGCCATGACCGCAATCGCTTCATCTATGAGATTCATGACAGAGGTCGCTGGAATAAAATCTTGAGGAGGCAAGATGTGGAGCGCAGTCATATCTGATCGGTAGAGATCGATTTGCTCAGAGGCTAGAACTTGCCAGTCGACGTTATCTCTTGTTGCCCGCTCTAACAGTGGTTCATCTATATCTGTGATGTTTTCAACGAAGGAGACTTTTGCTCCCTGGATAGCGCGGTAGCGATGAATCAGATCGAAGGCGAGATAGGTTGCCGCGTGACCAAGATGGGTGGCGTCATATGGCGTGATCCCGCATACGTACATAAGGAAATTTTCCTTGTTCTCCAAGATCCGCGCGCCAGAAGTCGTCTTCAATGAAAGAGCAGGGAGTTCGCTCCGAATGGGAGGGATATAAAAACTCGGCCAAGAATTCATAGGGCTCGAGTCTATACGGGTTGGCGACATTGAGCCGGGTAAAGTATTAAAAGGGTGGCCAAGGAACCGCAGGCCAATCTTCGGATTGACCCGGAAATACCCCACTGTCCAACAGGCGCTGACCCCTCATTAATAATGCGTCAAATTCTTCATCCGAGATTAATCCGCCGAATCGCTCTCGATCTAACGTCTTATCGAGCGAGGTAAGCAAGAGTTCCTCTTGCGGGGTAATTGGTTGAAAGGCAAATTGCCAGAGAACGGTACGTAATTTGTCTTCGCTATGAAAAGTTAATCCATGATCGCAACCAAGGATTCTCCCATCATCCATCGGCAGAAGGTGGCCAAATTTGCGATCAGTATTGTTTAAGAGAATATCTAAGAATGCGATCTTTCTAATCTCTGGCGAGGTTGATGATGCGAAGGATGAGAGATCAAGTGATTCATCGATATCAATCCAGCGTTGAACCGAACCGAGGCCAAAGGGACCTTCTCTCAGAACAGTTTCGGGAATAACGGAGAGTCCAAGACCTTCCGATAACCGAAACGCGGCAACCTCACGACCAGCGAGATTCCCCTCGGGGAAATCCCACAAGGGTCGCTCCCCTGCAGCCGGTTTGTAAATCACCTTGAGTGGCTCTTCACCATCAACTGTCAGTTCGCAAAGGAGGGTCGCATTCGAGGCATCAACGAGCCGGCCAATAATCGTGAGCTCTCCGCTCTCGAGTGA
>Ga0208106_1000396_pt1 | contig 15020 bp, 17 predicted proteins | sample CryBogCBE25Jul08_FD_184577 | JGI IMG/M metagenome (GOLD analysis project Ga0208106, IMG submission 184577) | Freshwater microbial communities from Crystal Bog, Wisconsin, USA - CBE25Jul08 (SPAdes) | ecosystem: Environmental > Aquatic > Freshwater > Lake | place: Crystal Bog, Wisconsin, USA...
GGAACACTATCACCACAGAATATGCTTTTCCATAGGAATGCATTTACCTTGGCGGTAGCGGATTTGGAATTGCCAGAGGGAGTCCACTTTGCAGGCAGAGCATCTGACAAAGAAGTTGGTTTGAGCATGCGGGTTGTCCGCCAATACACAATTAATAACGATAGTATTCCTACTCGTTTAGATGTGTTGTATGGTTGGGCACCACTGTACCAAGAACTTGCTTGCAGAATCGCGGCTTAACCCATTAATTTAAAGGAAACTAAAAAATGAGTAATCCCGGACCAGCAACCACAGTCACAGCACATCCACAAAATGTAACCACTAATCAGGCTCTGCGTTTGATTGGTGTTGCCAAAGGTGTTAACCTTAATGCTGTGGCTTTCACACCAGTACCAGTTGTTAACTCAACTGCTTATTTGCCAAAAGAAATGATTGTTACCAATGTAAACAATGCAGGCTCTGTAGTTTCATTGTCAACAACAACAGCTCTTGGCATCACAACCACAAATGCTGGATCACCATCTAGCTTGTTTGGTGCTTTGACAACTGCACAAATTTCTGCATTGTCAACATCAGTTTTAGGCACAGCTTATGTTGACTCTAGTTCAACTAGCTTGGCTTATAACAACCAAACTTTATATGTTGATGTAACAGTTGCCTCTGGTGCTACTGGTACAGGTGATGTATATGTTTATGGTTATGACTTTAGCTAAAAAAGCTAAATAAATTGAAAGGGCTACTCCCAAAAGGGGTAGCTTTTTCTTTTTTAAACAGTACAATTTAATAATCTTAAAGGAAAAATCATGCCCTCAACCACAATATTGCGTGGAAATGTAAATGCATATTTCTTAGCAAATCCCACACTCACTCCATCAGCAGTAACTGGTACTTCAGCATCACAAAGTTTCACAGTACCTGGTCTTTTGACAACTGATGTTACCAATGTTTCATACAATGGTGGTGCTCAAACAGCAGGCATAGCAATTGCAAATGACTATGTTTCTGCTACAAACACTTTGACAATTCAATTTGTGAACACATCTGGGTCTTCAGCAACTCCAGCATCAGGTTCATATTTGGTTGAGGTGCTTAGGAGTGACGGCCCCATACCTGTTAATGCAGTCTAATCATGGCAAATACCAGTGTATACAGACCCATAGGGCAAACCTATGCTGTGGCAGTAACAACAACTGCAAGTAGTTCTCTGAGCATTGTCCCAGTTGGCAATGACCAAATTAACTATTGTGCATTTTTGAATACTGGCTCTACACCTATTGCTATTTCAATTGCTCCTTTAAATCCTACAAGTATTACACCTACACCAGCAGTATTGCCTACAGCAGGAAACACTAGCACATCATTTGTGCTTGGTATTTCCATGTCTCAGCCTACTGTGATTGCAGTGCCTGCTAATGGATTTAACTTGAGTGCAGTTGGAACAGCAAATACTTTATATGTAATGCCTGTGGCAGATCAATCATGACAAACCAAGTAGCTTTTACAAATACAACTAACACTGTTCCTGTTACTACTTTCTCTACTCAGCCAGTTATAGCAAGTGGATTTGGTACTTCACCCACAATTAAAGGTGTAAGTCCAAATTGTTTTGCTGTTACTGTTGGGTCAGGAGGGGCGGCATCTGGGACACTCACACTCCCTCCAGCTCCAAATGGCTGGATGTGTATTGCTAATGATGTTACTAATGGTTCAGGTATATTTTTGCAACAAACAGCTAGTAGTACCACATCAGTCACAATGACTGGCTATGGTATTACCACTGGACTTGCAACAAATATGTCTGCTGGTGATGTAATTGTTATGACTTGCACTGCATATTAATTATGAGTGCTCCTGCCCTAACATCTGACCAAAATATCCTGCCAGTTCAGGCATATTTCAATTTAGATGGTAGTTTTAATACTTTTATAGGGCAAGGACAGCCTTTTTATGCTACTTTGAACCCAGTTCAGAGTGGTCTGACAATCACAAATAGCACAATAAATAGTTCCTCAATTGGGTTAGTTACACCATCTTCAGGTGCTTTTACCAATATTAGCACCACAACAGGTTCAATTAGCACAACTCCAAGCAATCCTACAGACCTAGTTAATAAAAACTATGTGGATATGTTTGTTCAAGGTTATGCAATCAAGGCAGAGTGCCAAGTTGCAACCACAGTAAATATTACATTATCTGGGTTGCAGACCATTGATGGCTATACCACTTTGGCAAATGATAGGGTTTTGGTAAAAAACCAGAGCACATCATCACAGAATGGCATTTATGTAGCATCTTCAGGTGCTTGGGCTAGATCAAGTGATGCAAACACTTGGAATAGCTTAATTTCAGCATTTACATTCATAATTAATGGGTCAACTCAACAGAATTCTGGTTGGGTTTGTACCATTACAAGTGGTGGAACATTAGGGGTAACACCAGTTACTTGGAGTCAGTTGGCAAGTGCAGCAAGTTATTTTGCAGGCACAGGATTAACCCTTAGCTCATACACTTTTAGCATTACTCCAGTTGGCACAGCAGGCACTTATGGTTCTGCCTCAAGTGTTCCAGTATTTGTTACAAATGCATCTGGTCAGGTTTCATCTGTAACTAATACCACAATCAGTATTGCACCTAGCCAAATTAATGCAACTATCCCTAATTCTGGACTTACAAATTCCACAATTTCAGGGGTTTCACTTGGTTCTAATTTATACAATTTGACTGCTGGAACTAACATTACTTTTAGCTCTGGCACTACCTATAATGGCTCAAGTGCAATCACAATAAATGCCTCTAGCACAATGGTTTATCCAAGTGCAGGCATCCCTAATTCCACTGGTAGTGCTTGGGGTACAAGTTACTCAACCACAGGCTCTGGGACAGTTGTAGCATTGGCTACATCACCTACTTTTGTGACTCCAATACTGGGAACTCCTCAGTCTGGGAATTTCTCAACAGGGACATTCACCTGGCCGACCTTCAACCAAAACACCACAGGCAATGCCAGTACAGCCACAACAGCTAGTAACTTGGCTGGAACAACTCAGTATTCCTTGCCTTATCAGTCTGGATCAGCCACTACAGGCTATCTAAGTCCTGGCACATCTGGTTCATTATTGATGACTTTGGGGGCAGTTTCTGCTCCTATTTGGGTAACAACTTCTAGCCTCACAGTTGGAACTGCCACAAATATTGCTAGTGGCACAGCAGGAGCAATTCCATATCAAACTGGATCAGGAGCTACTAGCTTTCTAGGTCTTGGTACTTCAGGATATGTATTAACTGCTGGGGCATCTGCTCCTCAATACACAGCTCAGTCTAGTCTGGCAGTAGGAACTGCTACTAATTTGGCTGGAGGAGTGGCAAGTAATATTGTTTACCAAAGTGGGGCAGGAGCAACTACTTTTTTGGCAAATGGCACAACTGGGCAAGTTTTGACTAGCAATGGAGCATCTGCACCTAGCTGGACAACTCCAACTGCCTATGCAACTGTGACTGATGACACAACCACAGCAGGCACTAGATATTTGCTTTTTGCTAATCAAACCAGTGGAAATTTGACAACTGAGTACACCAGTTCAACCAAATTAACCTATTACCCTAGCACTGGATGTATCACAAATGGACTTAATGGAGGTGCTTTCTAATGGAAATCACATGGAAAATATTAGAAATTTCTTCTGAAAATGGGCTAATTACCCATGCTAAATACTTTGTAACTGCTACTGAAGATGAAAAAAAGGTAGAAACAGAGGGTAATTGGTGGTTTCAAAATCCAGAGATTAAAGTGCCTTTTGAGCAAGTAACTGAACAAATGGTAGCTCAGTGGATTGAGGCTGAAACCATAAAAGATGGGGTAAATATTATTACCTCAAGACTGCAAGAACAGTTAAAATCTTTGGAAAAGCAAGCTGTAATTCCTCCTTGGATGCCTCAAGTTTTTACACCTAATATCTAAAAATGGCTCAGACTAATTACACTCCCATAATACTGTATAACAGTGGTACTACCACTAATGTTCCATCTGCTAGTAATTTGGCAAGTGGTGAGTTAGCCATTAATTATGCTGATGGAAAGTTATTTTATAAAGATGGCTCATCAGCAATTCAAGTAATTGGTTGGAAGACAACTCCAACAACTGCTGGAGGAACAGGATTAACTAGCTATACAGCAGGAGATTTGCCTTATTATTCATCTGGTTCTGCTCTATCTAAATTAGGTATTGGAACAAGTGGATATGTTTTGCAGTCTAATGGTTCTGCTCCAACTTGGGTAGCTCAATCTACTTTATCTGTTGGAACAGCAACAAATGCCACAAACACAGCAATCACAGATAATACAAGTTCAAGTGCTACTTGGTATCCAACAATTGTTAGTGCAACAACTGGTAATTTACCTCAGACAACATCTAGCACTAAATTAAGTTTTGTACCAAGCACAGGTACTTTGACTGCAACAAGTCATGCTGGTGCATGGGCAGGGTCAACAATTGGCACAGGATATGGTGGTACTGGACTTACTTCATTTACTGCAAATGGTGTTGTTTATGCAAGTAACACAACTACTTTAGCAACTTCATCAGCTTTTACTTTTGATGGCACAAACGTAGGATTTACAGGAAATTTAGTTCCTGGCACAGCCTCTAAAGGCATTAACTTTACTGCCAACACTCCTAAAGCTGGTATGACAAGCCAATTGCTAAATTGGTATGAAGAAGGCACTTGGACACCAAATCAAGGAAGTGGTCTTGCTTTAGTTGGGTCTTTTAGTTCAACTGGTTATTACACAAGAATTGGTAGGGAAGTAACTGTAACTGGAACTCTTGTTGGTTCAACATCTGTGGCGGCTAATGCTGGAGCAGTTTTGACAACAAATTTGCCTTTTACAGCAGGTTCTGCATACACAATTGGAAATGCAAGTAATGCCGCACAAACCTCTGTATATTTTGTTTTTAATAACCCAACAACTACTTACCTTTATGCTGGGGGAGCAATAATTGCTACAACAACAATTTATTTTCAAATGACATATTTTGTTTAAGGATTAAAAATGAGTTTAACAAAAGCAACTTACTCAATGATTTCTGGTGCTGTGGTTAACGTCCTAGATTTTGGTGCTGTAGGTGATTACAACAGAGATACTGGTACTGGAACTGATAGCACTTCTGCAATTCAAGCTGCTATTTCATATGCTCAAAATCAACCAGCAGGAACAGGTAGAGGAATTGTTTATTTTCCTGAAGGAAGTTACAAAGTAACAAGCACTTTGTCTATTGGTAATATATCTTTAGAAGGTGTTGGTTCTTATGCTTCTATTATTAATTACACAGGTTCAGCTTCTTTAATATATTGTGCTGGAGGGAACAACCATATTCAAGACTTGAGTTTGTATGGAAGCAATACTATTACAAGTTCTATTGGTGTTCAATATTACAATACTTTGCGACACAGCATGATTCGTTGCAATGTGTTTAGTTTCAACAGAGGAGTTCAACTTGAAGGTACGGCTTGTTATGGCTTATCTTTTAAAAACAATTATTTTGCAGCAAATTTATATCATGTTTATGCAGATGCAATTGGTTCTGGACAATTTGCAACAACTTGTTGGTTTACTGAAAATGAATTTATTACTGGGGGTAGTAGTTCAGTAGCATCAATTTATTTACAAGACTGTGAAGGTTTTACATTTGAACGCAATGTAATACAAAGCAATTCATCATTACACACAATTTACATTAATTATTTAAGTGGAAACGCTAATAGTTATGTAAACCATAGAATTTTAAATAACTGGTTTGAAGAAAATGGCAACAATCAAACAGGTTCATCTAACATTAGAGTTACTGGAAATTATGGGGCAATTCAAGGAATACTCATAAAAGACAACCAGTTTTATACAACAAATGCAAATAACCCAACATATTGTATTTATGCTGAAAACACAAATGGTCTAACAGTTGTAGACAATATTTGGAATCTTGGGTCAGCTTATACATTTTTATACAAATCTGGTACAGGTAACATAAATTGGAAAGTTGATAATCCATTAGTTTCTGCTGGACAACAGATGAATAAACATCTTGCTGTTGCAACATTAGGAACATCGCAAACAATCAATAGTGGCGCAACAACCCAATTGGCTTTAAATAATACTGTTGTTAATAGTTCAGGTCTTTGGGACACAACAAATTATTGGTTTTTGTGTGCTGCAAAAGGAACATATAGAGTAAATCTAAATACTACAATTCAAGATTCTACAGTTGGTCAAACATTCAACATTTTGGTTTATTTAAATGGCGCACCAATTACACTTTATTTAACTAGTGTTTGCGTTAAACAAACAACAGGAGCTGAAAATTTTTCTTTTACTGGTTATTTGAATTGTGTTGTTGGGGACAAAATTAGTTTTTGGTGCAATAACACAGGTGCATCAAACAGAAACATAACCACTGTTTCTCAATATGAAGTAGAACTAATTAATTTACAAATTTAAAAAAGGAACATTATGACCACTCAAACAGTAACTATGACACAAACTGTTGCAAACATATCTGCTGATGCCAATGGTATTGTTGCAGTGCGTTATATCAACACATACACAGATTCAACTAACAAAGTCATTCAAGAAGCTGTGGCTGGGGAATATATCAATCCTGGAGATGATTACAGCCAAAAAGATTCTAAAATTATTGCTGTATGTCAAGTTGTGCAAACCCAAGCAGTTATTGATGCTTACAAAAATGCACAAACTGTTCATATTGAATCTACAACATAAAATAAATTATGATTAACAAGGAATTATTATGAGTGTTTATTTATCATCATTTGGTGGTGCAGGAGCACAATTTTTTGATAATAATGGTGTTCCTTTATCTGGTGGTTTAATTTACACTTATGCCGCAGGGACAACAACTCCACAAGCAACTTACACTTCAAATAGTGGATCAATTGCACAAGCAAATCCTATTGTTTTAGATTCAAGTGGTAGAGTTCCTAGTGGCGAAATTTGGTTAACACAAGTATTGCTATATAAATTTGTATTGCAAACTTCTACTGGAGTAACCCTTGGCACTTATGACAATATCAGTAGTATTGTAGGAGCAATTCCACAAATAACAAGATTTACTGGGGATGGATCAACTATTAATTTTACTTTATCAATTACTCCCTCTAGTATAAATTTAACAAATGTATATATTAATGGAATTTATCAAAATAAAAATACTTATTCTATTTCTGGAACTACTCTAACATTTACTCAAGCTCCTCCTGTTACTTCTTTAATTGAAGTAAGTTATGCTTAAAGGTTTAAAATGACAACACCAAATGACATAATTAGTAGAGCATTAAAAGACATTGGTGCTTTAGAGGCTGGTGAAACACCTACAGCAGAGGCAAGTCAAGATGCTTTTGATATGTTGCAAGATATGTTAGACCAATGGTCTAATGAAGACATGATGGTGTTTTACAAAAATGAAATTATATTCCCTGTTGTTTCTGGACAAACTCAGTACACCATCGGCCCAGGTGGTCAAATTGGTGCTATCTTTACTGGAAGCATTACTGGTAATGTTCTCACTATTACTTCTATTCAGTCTGGGGGCATTTCTCTTGGTCAAACTCTTAGTGGAACTGGCATTACATCAGGTACTACTATTGTTCAAATGCTAACAGGAGCTGGGAACAATGTGAATGAGGCAGGCACTTATTTGCTTAACAAGACTTATACAAGTCCTATAACAAGTGAAACCATTAATTCATATTACCAAAGACCATTAAGGTTTAATTCAGCTTTTGTCAGGATTAATACTTATTCAAATGGTCAGCCCATTACAAATGGTGGTTTGGATTATCCTGTGTCTGTTCTTAATGTTGAGCAATATCAGATGATTGGCCTGAAGACATTAAATGGGCCGTGGCCGAAGGCTGTGTACTATGAACCCACAGAAACACTGGGAAATGTTTACCTTTGGCCGAACCCCAGCCAGGGAGAAATGCATATCTTTGTTGACCAATTGTTTCAAAGATTTACAACCCAATTTGACAATATCAATCTTCCACAAGGCTATAACATGGCTTTGAGATGGTGTCTGGCTGAAAGACTAATGCCTATGTATGGCAAAGCCTCACCAACACAGATTCAGATGATTATGAAGTTTGCGGCTCAAGGCAAGTCCACAGTAAAAAGGACAAACATGAACCCAGCAATTGTTTCTACTTATGCAGACTCACTTTTGGTTGGAAGACAAAAGGATGCAGGCTGGATACTTTCTGGGGGGTTCTTTAGATAATGGCTGATTTTGGCTTTGTCGGCCCCTCCTATGAAGCGGCCTCCATCTACCAAGAAGCACAAGAGTGCATTAATTTCTATCCAGAGATTGATCCTTTAAAGCCTCCTGGAAGTAGAGGTGTAGTTGCTTTATATCCAACTCCAGGGTTAACTAGCATCTTACAACTTAATAATGCTCCAGTTAGAGGCATGAGGACTCTTTCTGGTGGTAAATATTTAATTGTAGTTGTTGGTAATATTGTTTATTCTGTTATTTATTCAAATGGTTATGTCTCAACTCAAATAGGGACATTAACCACTTCAACTGGATATGTTTCTATAACAGACAATATTATGAGCAATACAGGTTTAAATGCTTATATTGTGGATGGTGTAAATAGATATTATTGGGTAGCATCTTCAAATTTATTTAATACTTTGCCTACAACAGATGGGCCGTGGACTGGAGCTAATGTTTGTGATGTAGTTGATAATTACATTATTTACAATCAACCTGGAACTCAAAATTGGGCGGCCACTGATTTAGGTTTGGCAACCTCTGGCAATGCTTATTATGGTACAAAAGATGGTGCTCCTGATCCACTTGTTTCACTTATTGTTGACCATAGGCAAGTATTTTTGCTTGGAGAATTTACAGCAGAAATGTGGACAGATGTTGGAAATGTAATTCCTGGCATTATTAGTTTTCCTTTTCAAAGGGTAACTGGAACATCTGTACAGCATGGGATTGCCGCTCCTTTCTCAGTAGCCAGATTTGGTGAGCAATTTGCCTTTGTCAGCCAAGACTATAGGGGTCAAAATATCATTGGAGTCATGCAAGGCTATTCTTTTAAAAGAATCAGTACCCATGCTGTAGAACAGACCCTAATGAACCAATACATAGCAGATGCTATTGCTTATACATATCAGCTAGATGGTCATGAGTTTTATGTGGTTACATTTCCAACTATCAATATTACTTGGGTATTTGATTTGGCATCTGAAATGTGGCATAAATGGCTTTCTTGGGATGGTCAACAATTTAATAGACATAGATCAAATTGTGGTGCTATTTTCAATAATGTTTATTTGGTTGGAGACTATCAAAATGGTCAAATCTATCAATTAGACAATGCTGTATATACAGAAGCAGGCAATACCATTAGAAGACTTAGAAGATGCCCACATTTGGTAACAGACTTGCAAAGGCAATATTTTGCTGAATTACAGATACAGTTTCAGCCTGGAGTTGGCTTAGAAACTGGTCAAGGTCAGAATCCACAGGCTATGCTTAGATGGTCAAATGATGGTGGTTCTACCTATTCTAATGAGCATTGGTGTACTATTGGGGCTGTAGGAAAGTACAAAAACAGGGCAATTTGGAGAAGATTAGGGCAAGCTAGGGACAGAATTTATGAGGTTAGTATTAGTGATCCAGTAAAAGCTGTGATTGTTTCTGCTAATTTGAAGGCTGAGGAGGGTGAAAATTGACCATTTCAACATCAAGTGCAAGTGGGAATATCATTTGGCCGAGAGTGCCATTCCTTGACCCTACCTCTCAACAACCAGCTTTGCCTTGGCTTTTGTGGTTACAAAGTCCTAATTTTGTTAGTATGAAAACTGGACAACAAACAATTCAAGGTAGTCAAGAAATTACAGGAAATTCAGTAATTGATGGAAATGAAGTTGTAAAAGGCACTTTGACTGCTTTAGGTGGTATTTCAGGGGGTACATTTTGAATTTAGCTGATATTTTGAAAGCCAATGAAGGTTTGATGGAGTTTGATCCTCAAATTGTTCATCATTTTTCTGATGGTTTGTATGCCAAGCAGTTTGTTTTGCCAAAAGACCATTTAATTGTCCAACATGCCCATAAATACAGCCATTTAAGCCTTTTGGCTAAGGGAAAAGTGATAGTAAGGACTGACAACACAGAAGAAATGTATAGTGCTCCTTACTGTTTTGAAATAAAATCAGGGATAAACCATTCTATTCAGTCCTTGGAGGATTGTGTATGGTTTTGTATTCATGCAACAGATGAAAAAGACCCATCCAAAGTGGATGAAGTTTTAATTCAAAGGGGATAAAAATGCCTATAGGAATCGGACCAGGATTAGCAATTGCAGCGGGATTAGGACTAATAGGGTCTATGAATCAGTCCAATGCGGCACAAAGCGCGGCACAAACACAAGCAAATGCCTCCCTTGCAGGGCAACAACAGTTGCAACAGAATTATCAAAATTTATCTCCTCAATTTAATCCTTATTTGCAAACTGGAGCACAAGGACTTTCTCAATTACAGTCTCAATTGCCTAGTTTGACTCAGAGTTTTGGTCCGGCACAACTCCAAAGCAATCTAGCTCCTAACTACCAATTCATGCTCAATCAAGGTTTGGGTGCTCAAAACCAAGCTCTAAATGCTGGAGGTGGTGGTTCTAATATTGGAATTGCAGGCACTAAGTTTGCAGAAGATTATGCTAATAATGCATATCAAAATGCATTTAATAATTATCAAGCACAACAAACTAATATTTATAACAAACTAGCAAATGTGGCTGGAATAGGTCAACAGAGCCTGGCTAATCTTTCTAATCTTTCTACTGGAAATGCTACAAATATATCTAATTTAGGTGTAGGGGCGGCTAATGCACAAGCGGCAGGCACAGTGGGCAGTGCCAGTGCTTTAGCTAGTGGTTTGAATAGTGTGGGTTCTAATTTGACTTTGGCATCATTGTTAAATCCAGCTAACCAAGCAGGAGCTAGTTCTGTAACCCCTGCTAATATGGCAGGATTCCAAACTCCTTATCAAGCACCAAGTTATCAAGTAACAGCACCATCACCATATAACCCAACTTATTAAGGATAAATATGGGTATTCAATCCTTTCCAATAGCAACACCAACTCCTATTCAAACAAATCCTGTTCAAGGAACTTCAATTGCACAGATGGTGAATGCGGCCAATGGCATTCAACAATATCAACAAGCTCAACAATTAAATCCATTACAGCTCAAACAAGCTCAAATGGCTATTGAGCAAGCACAACAAATTAATCCACTAGCTGTTAAAGAAGCTGAAGCCAGAACAGAAACTGCTCAGACTGGAGCACAACAAGCAAAACAAAATTATCTTGTTTCTGGTGAAGATTATGCAAGAAAAATGATTAATGCTTTGCCTCCAATTGATGATTATGTAGACAAAACTGGTGAAGTAAATCAAAAAGCATTAACTAGGTCTTTAGACATTGTTAGAAAAAGTGCTGAAGCTGTAGGTTTACCAAAGCATCCATCTAATTTGCTTGGTCAATTAGAAGATGCAGTAGCTACAAAAGACTATAACAGATATGAGGAATTAAGGAATAGAGTTGCAAAAAGTTCTGCATCACCATCTGAGCAGTTTGCATCTAAGTTTCCTAATGTCCAATTTCAGAATCTTGGTGGAACTGTTCAGCCAGTTACTACTGGCAATCCTAAAATTGCTGAAACAAGACCTGGCACTCCTGTTGGTGGTGGATTAACTATAAGCCCATCACCATTAGGTTATGGTCAAAGATATGAGGCTACAGGTAGAGTTGATGCAAGCAATAATCCCACTGCTTATGTAAAAGATGCACAAGGTCAGATTCTTGGTGAAGTTACTATCCCTGCTGGAGTTAATCAAAATCAAATTACTCAACCTGGTGGAACACAAAAAGGTAATATCCAACCAGGTAATATTCAGCCTGCAATGAATCAGCCTCCAGCTAATGCCCCATCTAGATTAGCTCCTTATGAAACACCTGAAACAGTTGCTACAGAAAGAAAAAGGCAACTTGATACTATTGCTCAAAGACAAACTGTTCCTCAAAGTACATATAACTATAACCAAATTATTGATTTGGCTGATAAATCTATTACTGGTGTGGGTGCTCAAGCAATTGCAAAATTGGGTGGTGGTTATGCAGGAATTCCTTGGAAAGCTGATGAAACAAGCAATCTCCAACAACTTGGTCATTACATGGCTTTACAGACTGGCAACCTTGCACAACAAGCTGGTTTAGGCACAGACCAAGGTAGATCAATTGCTCAAGAGCAAATTGGAACTACTAATTGGACTTCAGATGCAATTAAATCTACAGCCAGAACTAATAGAGCATTAGTAACTGGAATAGATTTGTATGGAATAGGGATGAATAATGCCATTAAAAAGGCAGGAAATAATCCATTAGCAGGCAGAGATTTTACAGAAAAATGGTCTTCAACTGCTGATATTGAGGCACTGAAGTATTATGATGCTATCAAAAATAAAGATAAAGTAGAGTTGAGAAAAGTGATTGATGCAGTGGGTGGTCCAGAATCTAAAGGCTATGCTGACTTAATCACAAGATATAACAAAATTTATTCACTTGTAACTGGTGGTCAATAATGGCTATTCTTAGTTTAGATGAGATAAACAATGCAGTTGATGAAGTCTATGGAAAAAAACCCAAGACTTCACAAGACATAATTGCACCAAAGAAAAGTAGCATGACTACTTTTAATCCTGCACAGCCAATAGCTAATGCTGTGACCCAAACCACTGATACTCCAGAAATATATCATCCACTTGATTTGCATAAGGCTGTTTTAGATGTTTATTCTGAACCTCCTCCTTCAGAGCCAAAGGGCAGAGTTACAGGCTTTTTAAGTGATGTAGGCAAAGGCTTGGCATCACTTGCTGATGTGGCTTATTCTCCTGTTCCTGCTGTTCTTGGAAATATGGCGCAAATAGGAGCAAAAGTTAATCAAATGTCTCCGGAAAAAGCTGAAGAATTAGGTCAAAAAGTTAGTTCTTTGTTTGAAAAACCAGTTGGCAAATTTTTTGGTGTTACAGAAGACCCTGCATATAAACAAGAGTTATCTAACAAAATTATGCAAGTAATTGGTGAATATGGAAATAAAGGTGCAGATTTTATTGCTCAAAAAACTGGTTTACCTGTTCAAGATGTAAGAGCTATGCTTACTACAGCAAGTTTTGCTATTCCAGAAGCAATAGGAGAATTAAAGCCTGTTGCTAAAGCAGTAACAAAGCCTGTTGTTGAGGAGGCTAAATTAATATCTGGAGCTATAGGTCAAAAAGTACCTAAAGTCAGAATTGAACTTCAAAAGCAATTAGAGCAAAAGAAAGTTCCTGAGATTACTCAAAATCTTCAACAGTTAGAACAAGACTTTCAACAGAAAAAAGCTAATCCTGAGCAAGTTCAACCTATTGAACAAGTTGTACAAGAGGGTAATGCTCCTCCAGTTGCACAAGACTTGGGAACTGCCAAGCCTACAACTCCAGATGCAGACTTTAAAGAAGTTCATTATGGTGAATCTGGTCTGCCTTTAGATGAACAATATGCTAGAGCTAAAACAGCTCAAAAAGTATTGGGTGAAGATCATCAGGCTGATTTATCTGCTATTGAAGGTAAAGGAAAAGAAAGAGCCACAAACTACCAGACATCCAAAACTGATACAGCTCTAGGCAATTACTTGGCTGAAAGATTTGCTGATGAGCAAAATAGGATTAATGCTTATCAACAAAAATTAGTTAAAGATACTGGTGGAACATTAGGTCTTGATGAATCTTCAATATATAAAGAGGAAATACTATTATTCAACCTCTAAAAGATTTAGAAAACTATTTTGATAAAAAGACAAGTGAGATTTACAATGCTAGAGATGAACAAGGAAAATCTGTTCCTGTTTTTACTAGCCATATAAATCAAGTATTAAATGATCCAACATTATTGCCACTAGGTGAAAATTCAAAATTAGCTGAAGCATCAAAAGCAAAACTTCAAGAACTTAAAATGCTTGATGAAGATGGTAATTTATTGCCTACTAATGCTCATATTTCTGAACAATTTAGAAAATGGCTAAATGGTAAAAATGTTTGGTCACCAGGAAATGCTGGTATTCATAGGGCATTAAAAGAAGCTGTTGATGCTGATGTATTAGACACTATTGGTGGAGATACACCACTTTATAAAGATGCTAGAGCATTAGTTGAACTAAGAAAAAATACATTAGATAACCCAAAAGGAATATCTAATATATTGGAATCTAGTGGACCAAATGGCATAAATAGAAAAGTACAAATTGAGAAAATACCTCAAAACATTACTAGCATGCCTGTGGATCAATTTACTCATGTAATTGATACTTTAAAAAGTATGCCTGATGAATTGCAACCTAAAGCTCAAAAAGCTATTGGTGAAATTAAATCTCATTTTTTAAATCAGATGTCTGACAAAACACCTGAAAAATTGACTACATTTTTGAATGACAATAAAGAAGTGATGAATAGATTATTTTCTCCAGAGGAAATGGAGAATATAAGAGATTATCATAATGCTGTACATATTTTTAAAACCAATACTGGTTATCCTGGTGCAGCGGTTCAAAAAATAAATGTAGAAAAAAAACTTGGTCAAAAAGTAGGTGAATTTATTGTTAATAAGGGATTGCCAGTGGTTGCTGAAACAGTAACTGCTGGTCATGGCATGGGATTGCCTGCTCTTGCAACAAGCCACTATCTTGAAAAAATGACAGCTAAAAAGACTATTAAAACCCAGGCTGAAGCAGAAAAACAAGCCTTTGAAAATGCTCAAAGCAGATTTATTCCAATTAAAGACCTATTGAAACCATGAGCACAGAATCACCAATTGACCTTGTCAAGTATGGAGTACTTTGGCAAAAAGTAGAAGATTATGAGAAAAAGTTTGATTCTATGGAAAGAAAAATAGACAAA
>Ga0208106_1000406_pt1 | contig 14765 bp, 13 predicted proteins | sample CryBogCBE25Jul08_FD_184577 | JGI IMG/M metagenome (GOLD analysis project Ga0208106, IMG submission 184577) | Freshwater microbial communities from Crystal Bog, Wisconsin, USA - CBE25Jul08 (SPAdes) | ecosystem: Environmental > Aquatic > Freshwater > Lake | place: Crystal Bog, Wisconsin, USA...
ATCAATTCTTGAACGCGAACAACTTAAAATTTTTAAAATACTTGATTTGGTAGTTAATCTACCGAATTCTTTTTATACAAAAAAGTATTTTCCTGACCTGTCAAAATTGAAATAAGAACTTTAATCCTTTTGAATCTGAACAGGCAAATCTACGCAATCCTTGTAATCGGCATGAAACTGTAATTCTTTAGGTATATCAATATATTTTTGATATATTTTTATTTTTTGATTACAAAAGTACTAATTTCCTTGGTAATCTAATGATGTCGTAGGATTACGGCATGTTTTAGTATCCCGTATTCATTTGATTTTCAAAATCAAACTCTACAAGGAACCCGCTTTGGTGCTTTAGAGATGTTTCAATTGTGGCGAAGGTATCGATTCTTTAAACTTTTAATGAAGAAAAAAGTGATTTAAAAATCGATTTAAATGGATTTAAATAAAGCTGTGGAAGAGTTCTCCAACTTAACTCAGATCCATCGCCAAGTCCAAGCTTAATATTCATAGGAGTCTTGCTGGGCATTATGACCGTTTTGTATAGACGGTCCCAAATTGCTAATTCGAATCCTCTATTGCAACCCCAGTGCTCTTGGTCAGCACTGTGGTGAAGTTGGTGGTGTGCTGGGCTTATAAACCATTTGTCAAACGGGGCTGGGTATGTAACCCATACGTTCCAGTGTCTCAAGTTATCAATACAGTTGAAGATTGAAATAAATATATGAAGGTTTAAGAATGTGTAAAAGTCAATATTAATGCTGAAATACTTGTGAAATATCCAAGTAACGACTCCTGTTGTGATGGCAGGCACACTAACCATAATCATTAAATCAAAAGGGTGTACTCTAAAACTGGTAAATGGAGTTAAAACTTCAGCGGAATGATGTATCTTATGAAATTCCCAGAGCCACTTTACATCGTGTAATAAACTGTGAGCTATAAAACGACCTGCATCATAAGCAACGAAGAATGCTATTGTGTAAACCAGTTTAAGTGAAATGTCAAAGAAAAAACTTAAGTTAGTAAAGCTAGCGACTTCAAACCATGATGAATCACTAACCATACTTTTTATTGATCCAAGATTCAAACCTAAAACCGAATTGATACTTAAATAATAGTAATTTAATGCATTTACAACTGTATCATTTTGAAGAGCTAGCGGAGCAAAAACACAAGGGAAAACAACTGCATTAACTAAGTAGTAGCGAATGTCTAGTAAGGCAGAAGGGTGAGTCCAAAGAGATTTTGAAAAATGTTTTGAAATAAACAATTTTGAAAAGTTAAATAATTTATCTATCCTAGTCTGACCGACTATTAAATTTCGCACCTGCGAAACGTTAACAATCACGGCAATAACTAAAGCACATATTAGATATAGCCAATAAATGTCAGAGTTTTGACGAACTGGGGCTGTAACCGCAAGTGTCAGCTGAAACACAAACTGATAAATGATTTGGTAAATCGTGTCGGTACTGAATAAATCATGCATACTTATAACATCAGAAAATTTAGGTGCATTTTCAACATTGATGGTCACTCTTTTGAAGTATTATCGTTCATGGTAGTAACTATTGTTTTTAATTTAATTAGCCCGAATATTGGTGGGATATTTAAACTGTTTTTTTCGAAATGATTTGTTTAATTCACATGAATTGAATAGACTTTCTAAAGGTTACAAAATTATGTTTAGCTACATCGATACATTTAGTGTTCGCCTACATAGATTAAATTTGTGCTTGAGTTTATTTTTGCTTTTGTTTTTAAATTGCTCTGCTCATTCACAAGATTCGCAGTTTTTAAGTACAAATATCAATTATTCCGAAAATTCCAAAACTGTCAATATCGAAGAACTGACTTGGCCAGAACTTAAAGCCAAAATCAACAAAGGATTTACAACTGTGATAGTTCCAACGGGTGGGACTGAGCAAGGGGGGCCCCATTTAGCTCTTGGCAAACACAACTTTGTAATTAAAAAAACTGCACAACAAGTTGCTCTTAATGTTGGCCATGTTCTTGTTGCACCCGTGTTAGCTTATGTTCCTGAAGGAGAATTCACAAAACCCTCGGGTAATCTACTTTACCCAGGAACGCTTGGTGTGAGCGATGATACTTTCTCAAAGGTTTTAATAGATATCTCTGTGTCACTTTATATGTCAGGATTTAAATGCATTGCATTTTTAGGAGATCATGGCCAAAGTATTGAAATACAGAGTTTGGTTGCAAAGAGCTTGAATGAACAATGGAAATCTCTTGGGGTTCGCGTTATTAATCTGGATTCATATAACGATGTTATTATTGAAGAATCCGTGTTAATTGAAGCGAAAATTGATCCGAAAAATTGGGGGCAGCATGCAGGAATAGCAGACACATCTCAGCTCATAGCGGTTCGTCCGAGTGCTGTTAGGAAGGAACTGTTAGATCAAAAAAACCTATCAAACTTTAAAGATAGCGGTGCGAGTGGACGTGCTGATTTATCGACCAACTCCTTAGGCTCTAAGATGTTGGTGTTAAGGCAAGCTGCTGCGACTGAGCAGTTGAAGTCTTTTTTGTTAGAAACGAGTCATTAATCAATTCAAATGCTTGATTATTAGTTTGATTTAACAACTGAAACGCTTTGTACTCCGTTCCTGATTCCCATTGCGCCTTGGTAACCATTTTGATCTGTGTATAAAGGTGCATCATGACCCCAAAAATTCGGCAAACTGTTGGGGCTAAATAGCAGATCAGATGTTGTTGAGGGGGAGCCCCAAATTTGCACTGAACCGCCTGGATTTAGAAAGCATTCAGTTGAGCTGAGTGTTCTTCCGTAAGGTGTCGTTGCCCCAATGTGCATATTGGGCGGGTAATTGGCTTGGCCTGGAGTGTGTTGCAGCCAAATTTGATTCATACCTGCTGGTAAAAATCCATCATCTGCATTACCTAATGTTCCGTCAAGGCCTGCGGTGCCGGTGTAATAAGAAGTTATATTGTTTCCGATAAAAGAAAAGTAAACTACTGGAACGTTTCCGCTTGCAAATTGAAAGTCCAAATAGGTACCTGCTGGTCCAATGTATATCAAATAAATTGACGTACCAACATATTTAGGCATATCCGATGTTTCTTGCATTACAGGACTCACGGCAATGCGCATCACAATATTCGGATTTTCTGAATGCTGAAGCCAGATGTCGTAAGTCGGTGAGTAGGTGGGGTCCCACTTACCACTTTTTTGGGCAATTAAAATTTCATTTGAATTTGCTTTGGGTTGATACCAAGCAAATGCCCCGCCTGGATTGGAGCCAATATTGCGAAAAGCCCCTCCATAGGCAAATCCGTATTTATTTGAAGGTTTTACAACCACGTTAGCCCAAAAATTTGTAGAGTAATTGGTTCTGCTGATAACTGTTTGAGTATTGATTTGGTCACACCCAGGTGTAGGAATAGAGCTTGAATCTACCAAACCAAGTAATGTTTGTCCAAAATTTGCAACAGCACTTGTTGTTGTAACACTGGTAGGCGTTCCCTTTAATTTGTCAACTGCAGCAATCAAACTCTTGACTGCTGGATCGGCAGCAAAATCTGTTGAAGATTGATTGAAGTTTAAATTTGTAGTTGCCAGGCTTGCTACTCTTGAGTCGATAAGTATTCCATCATTCGGGTTGTTATTTGAGTCAATTGATTGAAGTAAATATGCCACATTGGTCACCACTGGGTCACTGAGCGAACCAGTTGTACTCATGCTTAGAGGGGTGACGGTTGAGAGGGCCGTAACTGGGGGCAGCGTGATGGCTCCAATGGAGAAGGTGACTTGTTCTCCGGACACGTAAATATATCCGCCGAATTCATCAGTTACACCGTTTTGGGTCGCAGTTTTATAGCCTATACCTGTGACTGCACTATCTATGAAATTACCCTTTTGGGTCGCTAAGCCTGGGCTAAGAAGAGCTGAATTAACTGCGCTTGACCCGCCCCCCCCGCCACAGGAGATGATGCATGCACTGCAAAATGCAGCAAATAGGAGTCTTAAAGTATGCGTTAAAGACATATAGTATCGAAATTATGACTGAATTCTAATGGGGGCTTTTGTTCACAAAATCTGAAAGTACACAACCTCTGTGCTCCAGTACATCGACCTAGGTATGATTCGCTTTAGGCGTTATTCATATAAACTACTGGATAAATCAATCAAAAAAATACACAAATAGACAGCCAATTATTTAAACCAATCATACTATTTTTAAAGAATTTAAATTATGAGTCATTTATTCTCTCCACTTGAAATAAATTCGCCCCAGGGAACCTTAAAACTTGAAAACCGTATCGTTGTTGCACCCATGTGTCAGTATTCAGCGATAGATGGATATGCTAACGATTGGCATCTTTCTCATTGGTCAAGTTTGTTTAACAGTGGCGCAGGTATGTTCATCATAGAGGCGACTGCGGTAACACCCGAGGGACGAATAACTCCAAATTGCTTAGGGCTTTGGGACGATGCTCATTCTGCGTCAATTGAAAATCACCTAGAACGCGCGCGCAAATTGGCGCCTCACATCCCAGTTTGCATTCAACTCGCACATGCGGGTAGAAAAGCCTCAAGCGCAATTCCTTGGAAGGGAGGTCAGTTACTTCCTATCGGACAAGGTCTGAATGATGGTTGGGAGACATTTGGACCCTCAGCTATTCCACACCTGAGTAAAGAGCGAAGCCCTCATGAATTGGACAAAGCTAATATTGAGAGAATTGTGCAAGGTTTCGCTAAGGCAGCCGCTTACTCCCAAAAAATTGGGATTGATGCGATTGAACTTCACGCAGCTCACGGATATTTATTGCATCAATTTTTATCCCCTGTGTCCAATCAAAGAACGGATCAATACGGAGGTTCCTTTGAGAATAGAATTCGTTTTCTTTTAGAAGTTTTTGATGAAGTAAGGAGCTCGTTTAAGGGAGCGATTGGTGTGCGCATTTCTGCAACTGATTGGGTGGACGGGGGCTGGACCCCGCAGGAGACGGCAGAACTATCATTGATACTAAAGAATGCGGGCGCTAATTTCGTTCATATTTCCTCTGGCGGCGTCTCCTCTGAGCAAAAGATTGCGTTAGGACCCAACTACCAAGTTCCCTTTGCCAAGTTGGCTAAGGACAAAAGTGATCTCACAACTATTGCGGTTGGACTCATTACTGATCCACTTCAGGCAGATCAGATTATCCAAAAGGGTGAGGCCGATTTAGTAGCACTGGCCAGAGCATTCTTGTACAAGCCTCGTTGGGGGTGGGAGGCGGCGGCGGCCTTGAACGCAAAAGTTCAGTCATCCCCTCAGTACTGGCGTTGTTTGCCAAGGGAGGCACAGCACATTTTTGAAATATCAGGCGTGGGAGGGCGGTGATTAATTAAGACTCTATTGTGTCTTTAATTGCTAAGCCGTCTTTTATGCTTGGATACTTGAGTTTTAGTTTTAGCTCATACTTCATTCGGTGATTAATCAACTGCCTAGACTCTTGCATGAAACTGAGTTGCATCTCACTGAGTATTGATTTGGCCTTTTGCAAACTAACTCTTGGCGGGCGTGGAAAACCAAAGCGATCCGCGGCCCAGTCCATATAGTCACCCATCAACATATTTGAATCATCACTGATGTTGTAAGTTCTTTGGTTAGCGCCTCTCCAAATAGCTAACCAAAAAGCCCTTGCCAAATCGTTTGAGTGAATGTGGTTGGTATAAACATCAGAATTTTTATTTAAAACAGGTGAGCCTCTTTTTAATCTCTCTATGGGTGTGCCTTGAGGGCGGTCTAGCCCATAGATTCCAGGTATTCGCATTAAACTAATTTTGCAAGAGGAAATGAGACCAAAAAACTTTACAGTCTCTTCTGCATGAACTCTTCTTTTAGCCCTGTCCGTAGACGGGTTTATTGCCCGTGTCTCTGACACCCATTCACCAGAGCAGTCCCCGTAAACGCCACTGGTGGATGAGTAAACCAAATGAACGGGGGAGTGGCGTTTGCTCAACGCTCGAACCAGATTTGTTGTTCTTTGGTCAACGGTGTTGGTTTGGGCAGGAGGAGCAAGGTGAACGATTCGCCCCCCAAGTCCAGCTAATCGGTTCAAAGTTAGGGGGTTGTCTAAATTGCCAAGGATAGGAGTGATACCTAATTCTCGAAGCTCAGTTTTTCGATCCGAGGTGGAAGTTAAAGCATAAAGTCGTACATTCGGACGAGCCAAACGGGCTAAACGTCCGCCAATATCCCCACAACCGACAATTAAAAGGCGTTGTTTTTTAAAACGTGAGGGCAAAGCGCCCAAAGGTGTTTGATTTGAGGGCAAAATTAAGGGTTGGTTAAATATTCAAATGTCTAAGGATACACAAAGATGAGCTTTAAGATCACGGTTGAGCCAAGTGGCCGTACTTTTCAGGCAGATGAGGGAGAAATACTGCTGTCAGCGGGTATTCGACAAGGCATTGGTATGCCTTATGGCTGTAAGGACGGTGCCTGTGGCTCCTGTAAGTGTAAAGTGATATCTGGTAAGGTCACCATTGGCTCTCATCAAGCTAAAGCACTGAGCTCTGATGAGGAGGCACTGGGTTTCATACTGACATGCTGCTCGACTGCCCACACAGATCTTGTTTTAGAGTCTAAACAAGTTGTGGAGGAGGGGGCATTTCCTATAAAAAAAATGCCAGTTCGTGTGTTCTCGCTTGAGAAGAAAGCCGATGACGTCATGGTTGTTAAGCTTCAAGTTCCAGCAAGCGATTTGATCAAGTACAAAGCTGGCCAGTATGTTGATTTTTTATTGCGCGATGGTTCAAGGCGAAGTTATTCAATGGCAAATGCGCCCCATACCGTCACAGCAGACGTGCCTTACATAGAGCTACACATACGCCACATGGTTGGCGGATTATTTACAGATCATGTATTTGGTACCATGAAAGAAAAGGAGATTCAGCGCATTGAGGGACCACAGGGTTCTTTTTTTCTAAGAGACTCTGAAAAGCCTTTGATTTTTGTTGCATCAGGAACTGGATTCGCTCCTATTAAAGCAATGATTGAGGAGATGCAACACCTGAGCAATAAAAGACAGGTTACCTTTTACTGGGGAGGCAGAAGGCCCTCGGATTTGTACATGAATGACTGGGTGTTGAAAAAAGTCGCTGAAATGCCGAATTTAAAATATATACCCATAGTTTCTGATGCCTTAGAAGGTGATGCTTGGCGTGGCAGAACGGGCTTTGTCCACAACGGTGTTACAAGTGATTTTAAAGATTTATCTAATTACCAAGTCTACGCCTGTGGAGCACCTATTGTTGTTGACAGTGCACGTGTTGCTTATTCAGAATTAGGCTTGCCTGCAGATGAGTTTTATGCGGATTCATTTACAAGTGCGTTAGACAAAGTCTGAGTTCAAATAATTTTCATGCAACCCACTGATCAAACCCCAAATGATGATGGAACAACTTCAATTGGTGAAGAAAGTTTAGATATTTCTAGTTATCAGGGGGAAGAAAAGGATTTTATTTATGACCCTGATTTAAATCCAGTTGCACTTCAGGAGCCTGAGTATGTGTCTGAGGGATTTGGAGCTCTAAATGAACTAAGTGATTTGGACATTCAAAGTAACTCAGTTCCTTTGAATGTCCCAGAAACTGTTGATTTTGAGGACGATTTAGAAGCCCCTTTTGTACAGCAGTTGCGAATTCCGCCCCATTCACTTGAGGCTGAATCTAGTGTCTTAGGCGGTGTATTGCTTGATAACGCTTCTTGGGACAAGATTGGGGACTTGTTGACAGAAGAGGATTTTTACAGATATGAACATAAGCTGATCTTTGGTGCAATTTACAGTTTAATGAATTTGGGGCGAGCTGCAGATACGTTAACTGTTTTTGAGCACCTCAAATCCCAAGGTAAGTCAGATGAGGCAGGCAACATTGAGTACCTCAACTCTCTTGCTCAGTATGTTCCCTCCGAGAGTAATATTAGGCGATTTGCAGAGGTGGTTCGTGAGCGCGCGATGCTTAGAAAGTTACTTAGTGTGAGCGAGGAAATTACTACAAGCGCTATGAATACAGGAGGTAGGCCAGTTCCAACGATATTGGATGAGGCTGAGCAAAAAATCTTTAATGTAGGTGAAGAAAGTGCCAGAAAAAGGCAAGGCTTTCAAAAGTTAGATACGCTTGGCGCAACCTTGCTTGACCGTATCACCGAGATGTCCCAAAACCCAAGCGATGTCACTGGAGTCCCCACAGGCTTTTACGATTTAGACCGAATGACATCCGGACTCCAGGCAGGGGACCTGGTGATATTGGCCGCTCGTCCCTCAATGGGTAAAACCGCTTTGGCCATTAATATAGCTGAGCATGTGGCCTTAAACGAAGGCCTACCAGTTGCAATATTTTCAATGGAGATGGGGGCCGCTCAATTGGTCGTCAGGATTGTAGGCTCTCTTGGGCGGATTGATCAAAATAGACTCAGAACCGGCAAACTCCAGCCAGATGAATTCTCAAGACTGGTTGAAACAGCAGACCGAGTTAGCCGTTCCTCCCTCTTCATTGATGAGTCACCCGGTCTAACGCCAAGTGAACTAAGGGCCAATGCAAGACGCTTGGCCAGGAAGTGCGGCAAACTAGGGCTGATTGTGGTCGATTATTTGCAATTGATGTCTGGTAGTAACGGCTCAGACGGGGAGAACCGGGCAACTGAATTAGGTGAGATCTCTAGGGGGCTGAAGATGCTTGCCAAGGAGTTGCAGTGTCCCGTTATCGCTCTCTCACAACTTAGCAGGGGAGTGGAGCAACGCCCGGACAAAAAACCAATGATGAGCGACTTGCGTGAGTCAGGTGCAATCGAACAAGACGCAGATGTCATCATGTTCATTTACAGAGATGATTACTATAAAAAAGAATTGTCCAAAGAGCCAGGAGTGGCTGAGATCATTATTGCCAAACAAAGAAATGGACCCACCGGGTCAGTTAAATTGGCATTCCTTAAAAATATTACAAAGTTTGAATCTCTAGCCACTGGATATAACCCATAGACTGAGAGACAAAGTGATTGCGATTTTAGTTCTGACCAAGGTAGGAGGTTAAAACTCGCTCATCGTTCATAAGATCATTGCCTTGACCAGAAAATGCAATAGTGCCAGACTCAAGAATGTATGCAGTATCAGCAATCTCAAGTGCTCGAAATGCATTTTGCTCAACCAACAAAATGCTAACTCCTTTTTGGGATATGTCAGCGATAACTTCAAAGATTTTATCTACCATGATGGGCGATAGACCCATGGAGGGCTCATCCAACATCAAAAGTTTAGGTCGACTCATTAACGCACGTCCCATTGCAAGCATCTGTTGTTCGCCGCCCGATAAAGTCCCGGCCAATTGATTTTTTCTTTCTTTTAGCCGAGGAAAAGTAGCGAAAATTTCCTCAATATCTTGTGCAATACCTTGCGCATCATTTCTTGTATAGGCCCCCATTTGAAGGTTCTCGAAGATACTCATGCGAGTAAATACGCCTCTGCCCTCTGGAACCATTGCTAGACCAGAACTCACAATATCCCATGCACCTTTGCCCAAAATTGGCGAACCTTTGAAATCAATTGAGCCCTCGGGGCGGTTTAGAGTTCCAGCTATTGCGTTAAGAGTCGTTGTTTTACCAGCCCCGTTAGAGCCAATCAGCGCCACGAGTTCCCCCTCACTTACCTCAAAGGAAATACCTTTGACTGCAGCAATACCGCCGTAATGGACATGTAAGTCTTGGACTCTCAAAATGGGATTAGACATCAGTTTTGAAAAAATTAATGATTTGATTATTTGGGTGTTGTTTGAGGACTATCTTCACTGGCTCACGCTAGTTAAATGATTTTTTGTGCCGTGAGTTGCACTGTTTGTTCCGAGATAAGCTTCTATTACGAGCGGATTTTTTTGTACCTCTTGAGGTGAGCCCTCGGCTATTTTTGTACCGTAATCGAGAACGGTCAATTGATCACATAGCCCCATGACCAACTGCACATCATGTTCAATGAGGAGTACTGTTTTGTTGTCTCTTCTGATTTGTTCTATTAAAATTTTGAGTTCTTTTTTCTCGGTACTATTCATGCCGGCTGCGGGTTCATCAAGGGCGAGTAAGAGGGGATCTGTTGCTAGGGCGCGGGCAATCTCAAGACGTCTTTGATCTCCGTAGCTGAGTGTTTTTGCCTTGTGCTGAGCGAACCTTTCAATACCCACGTAATCAAGCAACGCGTGTGCACGCATTTTTATGTCATGCTCTTCACGTATAAATTGAGGTGTCTTGAAAATAGCACGCAAAACGCCGCTTTGCGTTCGCACGTGACGTCCAACCATCACATTTTCTAAAACACTCATTTCATTAAATAGACGAATGTTTTGAAATGTTCTGGCAATACCTGCTTTGGCTACTTCGTGAACAAGTGAGGGGCTGTAGCTCTTACTTAGGAGTTTGAAATCTCCTTTGTCTGCAGTGTAAAGTCCAGTGATGATATTGAAGAAAGTTGTTTTACCGGCTCCATTAGGACCGATGAGGCCGTGAATGGAGCCTCGCATAATATCTAAATCAATATCTTTAAGGGCTTGAAGACCGCCGAAGCTTTTGCTGACCCCTCTAACACTTAGAGCGAGCGCTGAATCTGGAACTGCAGAATCATGCATTTTCAGAGCTCCTATTTGTTGGTAGATTAGCTTTGGGACTATTGTGTTTGTGCGAAGGCTTGGGCCAAAGTCCACTGGGTCTTAGGAGCATGACACTGACCATTGCTAGCGCGATAAGAAGTTGTCTAAGGATGGCTGAATCCATACGTCCGCCAGACATTTCTTGCAGTGGCCCTGCGACGTAGCGCAGTACCTCAGGCAAAGCTGCAAGCAACAAGGCCCCCAAAACAACCCCTGGTAAATAACCAATCCCTCCTAATACAACCATTGCCACAATCATGACCGACTCCATTAGACTGAAGGATTCAGGAGACACAAAGGCTTGGAAGGATGCAAACATTGCACCTGATACGCCTCCAAAAGTGGCACCAATACCAAAAGCTGTAAGCTTTAAGTTACGGGTGTCGATTCCCATGGCTTTGGCAGCAATCTCATCCTCTCTTATGGCCATCCATGCACGCCCTATACGAGAGTGCTCTAGTCGTGAGCAAATTAATATGCTTATTGCGACCAATGATATAAATAAATAATAATAAAGAGTAACTGAGGGGATCTCTGTAAAGCCTAAATCTAGTTTACGAGATAAAGGTGTGCCAAAAACCGTAAAAGAATCAATATCTCCAATCCCCTTGGGTCCATTGGTGATATTGATGGGTCTGTCTAGGTTGTTAAGAAACACACGAATGATTTCTCCAAACCCTAAGGTCACAATCGCTAAATAATCTCCCCTAAGCTTTAGTGTGGGCGCTCCAAGCAAAATGCCAAACAAACCAGCCAACAGCGCACTGAGCGGAATTACGATGTATAAGGGCGTATGAAGACCATTAGGAAAGAGTGCGGCAATGCTTGGAAAGGCGTTGGTTAGTTGTGGGGAGGACAATAGTGCGTATGTATAGGCGCCTACTGCGAAAAATGCAATGTAGCCCAAGTCCAGCAATCCTGCGTAGCCTACCACGATGTTGAGACCAAGAGCTAAAAGTACATACAGCAATGCAAAATCTGCGATTCTGACCCAAGCGTTGCCAAAGTATTGCAGCACAAAAGGTAGTATTAAAAGGGAAAGCGCAAAGACTATTTGCAGAACTCTAGAGTTTTGAAATCTTTCTTGAAAGGATTCTTTTTGGTTTGTTTGCATCTTAAGCTCGCTCAGCAATACGCTCACCCATTAAGCCAGAGGGTCTGAGAGTTAGAACTCCAATAAGCACCATGAAAGCAAAAATATCCGAGTACTGACTACCTAATACACCGTTGGTTAGCTCACCTATGTAGCCTGCTCCAATAGACTCTATGAGACCTAAAAGTATTCCACCCACTACAGCACCCTCCAAATTGCCGATTCCCCCAAACACTGCGGCAGTGAAGGCTTTAAGACCGGGAAGAAATCCCATGCTGTGGTGTATGGTTCCGTAGTTGGAGGCCCACATGACGCCTGCAATGGCTGCGAGCACTGCACCGATAATGAATGTAGCTGAGATCACCATATCTGGCTTTACGCCCATGAGGGAGGCGACTCGGGGATTCTCTGCGGTCGCCCTCATGGCTCTACCAAGACTTGTTTTGTGCACCAAATACATAAGACATGACAATGAAACCGCGGTGACCCCAAGGATCATGATTTGAGTTGGAGAGATGACGGCGTTTCCTATCTCAACAGGTACGCTTGGCATTAAAGTGGGATAAGGCTTGTAGTTTGGTTTCCAAATGATCATGGCCAAACTCTGAAGTAAAATTGAAATCCCAATTGCCGTTATGAGTGGCGCCAGTTTGGGCGCACCTCGAAGAGGTTTATAGGCAATTTTCTCTATGCCATAGTTTAGGCATGCACAGACAACACAAGCGCAAAGTACAGCCCCAAGAAGGACAACCCAACCCGGGGCTGTGGGGTAAGCGTCTTGCATTAAACCCATCACACTCCAACTGGTCATAGCGCCGATCATTAGGACCTCACCATGGGCAAAGTTGATCAAATTAATGATGCCGTAAACCATGGTGTAACCCAACGCGACAAGTGCGTACATACTACCCAAGACCAGGCCGTTGATGATTTGTTGTATCAGAGTATCCATATACAGATCTTAATGCTATTTGTCATGAACTTGGCTAGAGAAGGGCAGAAGTTATCTTTGATCAGTTAATTTTTTTGGGAGGATGAGACTTTTGCTTGCTCGTTTTGCTCCCTTAGCCAACGCATTTTCTCAGCAATTTTAATTTCCAGGCCACGCGCGACAGGTTTATAAAAATCTGTTGCCTGCATTCCCTTTGGCCAATAACTCTCACCAGCGGCAAAGCCATTTTCCTCGTTGTGAGCATAACGGTATTTTTCACCGTAAGATAAATCTTTCATGAGCTTTGTTGGTGCATTCCTCAAGTGAAGGGGAACCTCTAGTGTTCCCTGAGATTTAATGAGTGCTTTGGTTTGATTAAATGCGCTGTACACCGCGTTTGATTTTGGAGCAACACTTAAGTAAACCACGCATTCTGCAAGCGCTAGTTCTCCCTCGGGTGATCCAAGGCGTTCATAAACCTCAGCACAATCATTTGCAATATGTAAGGCCCTAGGATCAGCTAGGCCGATATCCTCTATCGCCATTCGTATAAGACGTCTGCTTAAATACTTTGGCTCCACTCCAGCCTCAAGCATTCTTACCAACCAATAAAGCGCTGCATCAGGATCTGAACCCCTGACGGATTTGTGAAGCGCACTGATCGTGTCGTAAAAATGTTCTCCTCCCTTATCAAAACGCCTCAATCTTTGCCCAAGGACTTTTGAAAGCCAGTCGCTGGGGATGCTTTTAAGTCCTTGGTGCTTGGCCATCAAGGAGGCAGTTTCAAGGGAGTTCAATAATCGTCTTGCATCACCGTCCGAGCTGTCTTTGAGAAGTTGAATTGCATCTTCATCCATCTCCAAGTCTCCAACAACTCGAAGACCGTTTTCTATAATGAGTTGTAAATCTTTATCACTCAGTGGCTCAAGCACATAGACTGTAGCTCTTGAGAGTAAGGCGGAGTTGACTTCAAATGACGGGTTCTCAGTGGTTGCTCCAATAAATGTGAACAACCCAGATTCAACATGCGGCAAAAATGCATCTTGCTGACTTTTATTAAATCTGTGAACCTCATCAACAAAAACCAAAGTTCTGGAGTGCTCATTCTCTGTTGCGTATTTTTGTGCGAGCTCAACCGCTTCTCTGATCTCTTTCACGCCTCCTAGGACTGCGCTGATACTGATGAAGTTGGCTTTAAAGGCCTCTGCCATTAAGCGTGCGATGGTGGTTTTACCAACGCCTGGTGGCCCCCAAAGAATACAACTATGAGGCGTATGTGAATCAAATGCAACTCTGAGTGGGCGCCCAGTTGCGAGCAAATGGGATTGACCGATGACTTCGCCTAAAGATTTTGGTCTCAAACGTTCTGCAAGCGGTTGTTGAAGGGGATTCACAATAAATGTATATTTAGTTTTAAGTGAATAATTACAGTACGCGGGATGAAATCTTAGGGTTTAATGATTTCTACGCCAGTGGGTGGTGAGAATTTAAACGATTCTGCCTGAAGTCCGCTTGGGTTGGTCTCAAATGAATCAAAAGTCATTACTGATTTTTGACCAAATGCATCTAATATTTCCAACTTCACTAAAGTCACTTTATCTGCATTTAAACTTAAGCCTATTTTGACGTAATGAAGTTGAGACTCTTTTACTTTTGGTGTAGCAAGAATCCACTGCAAGTTATCTGCATCGGGTTCGACTGATAAAGTAAAGTCTTTCTCTAAGGCAGTTAAATCTGGGGCCGATGCAATCAAGCTCGCCGGTGTGGAGCCAAGGGCTTTGTCCTGAGCGCGAGCCGTTACTTGTGAAATATCTAAATCGTATATCCATAGCGTTTGTCCATCAGCCACTATGGTTTGAGCAAAAGGTTTTTCGTAATCAAATTTGAAGCGATTAGGACGCAAAAAGCTAAAGGTACCTTCAGAGTTTTTAACTCGCGATTTGCGACCCTCTTTGCTTGGCGAAGTTACTACTTGGGTGAAATGAGATTTAGCGCTTTTGGTTGTCCTCATGAACTGAGCAAGCGAATCTAAACTACTTGCGCTCACGTTTTGGACATACATTCCAAATGCGAAAAAACCTAGAAGA
>Ga0208106_1000409_pt1 | contig 14668 bp, 11 predicted proteins | sample CryBogCBE25Jul08_FD_184577 | JGI IMG/M metagenome (GOLD analysis project Ga0208106, IMG submission 184577) | Freshwater microbial communities from Crystal Bog, Wisconsin, USA - CBE25Jul08 (SPAdes) | ecosystem: Environmental > Aquatic > Freshwater > Lake | place: Crystal Bog, Wisconsin, USA...
TATCAAGACCGGCGTGACCGTTGCTGTTGGTGTGGACACCACGGTTCAACAAGGTCAAGATGGCAGTGGTTCATACATGGTCATCACCGGTAACCCAGTATCGGTCGCGGTTGCAAAGCAAGCTGCTGATTGCACCGGCGAAGCTGGTGTAGCGGTTGCTAACGTTCGTCAGTTCCAGACCTTGATTGTTGTCCAAAATGACACGTCAGGATTCGGCGTCGACGGCACATCAGGCAATATGTATGTCGGTTCCAACGGAACGTGTTCATTGAGCACGCCTATCTGGAATGGCGACACGAAGACCTTCACATGGACAACTGCATCGCCACACTTTGCGGCCGATGGTCAGACCCAGAACAAGGGCTTCTACAAGGCCGTTATCCCATTCAAGGATGCTGCGCTTCTCTGGGGTCTCACCAACCCAGCTGATGCTGCAACCGCGTTGACCGTTTCTGTTTCGACAGAAGCCGGTGGTTCTACCGCCGCGATCAGCGTTGTATCTGCGAAGGCCGGCAATATTGTGATTGACGTATCGGGCTTTGGATATTCCAAGCCACGTTTGTCGATTGCGATTAAGCCTCATTACAAGCCATCGAAGAAGTCGATTACATCTTTGCCACAAGCAAAGATCACCGTGACTTGCGTACTTGGCAAGACCACAAAGAAGTTGACTGCTGTAGCCCCGGTATGTCCTAAGGGTTACAAGAAGCTGATCTAATCGCGCAATATCTAGTCGCGCAATAAGAAATACGGGAACACCGTGGGGCCATCTCGCCGAGGGTAGCGAGTTGGCCCCACGGTGGCGCCTGAGTAAGAAATCGAAATACCCATGAATACAGGGAGTCCCGTTGCGAAAAGTTATTGCATCTCTCGGAGCCGTTCTCGTCCTCGGAACAACTGCGTATGCGCACGCTGACATCGCGCAGATAGGTGACCCCGGTCAGTCATGGTCCATCCCCAATGACGCCGCGCTCGGCGAGCAAATACAAGAATTCCTCGATACCCAACCGGGCGAACAACCATCGTTTTTGTTGAAAGACGACGCGGTGCCGGTTTCTCCTGGTTCTAATGACTACGCAAGTAATCCGACGTGTTCCAGTGACACAGACGCCTCGTGCGTTGGCCATCCATTGAGTTATCAGGCCGTGCTTCCATATTGCACCAGCTCGACCAGCGTTGACTGTGTAGTCGATTTCGGAACAATCTCCGCGAGTGGTCAAAAGACCTCCGCGACATTCGCTCGATATTTTCCACCCACAGCTCAGAACCAATACACCGGCGATCTCGCTCGTCATTTACCCACGGGTGTAGCCGGCAGCATCTTTACCTTGCCGTCCTCGCCCCATGCCGGTGGCAATATGTATTACCTGGCGGCCGCGCTGCGCGGTGGAGCGTCAGGCAACTCTAATTTCAACCTCGATAATTTCTCTGTCCGCATATACCCAGTTCAATTGCAGACGTTGAATTATGCAGAAACGTTCAACACTGGATATTCGCTCAACGACCGAGGTCGCCAGGATGGCACAAAGTATTGGGGTGGAGCCGGACCGGGTTACTACGGCACGAACTTTTGCGTCGCCAACTCTGTTTTGGAAAAGCTCTGCGCATCACGCTTCGCATTTCCCGCCGACACAACATATTTTGTAAAGCTGCGGTTGCAAGATGCGCCAAACGGGTGGATGCACGGCCGCGTCGCCAACCCAGATATTTCGATAACGCCCGATGGGTCCAATACAGATATTCAGATTGTGGCCAATCCGGTCGCGGTTCCCGTTGTCTACAAAATGTATAACTACGTAGATATGCCGAGCGACCTTCAAAGCAAATATGACAAGGGGACTGGTTCCTATGTACTCGATCCTAATTTCATAAGAAACCCCAGCGGGACTCCCGGCGGACGGTCTGCACCCAATGCAGACCCAACAAAGAGAAATGTCATCAATGCATGTAATGGATGGTCAGCCACGTGTATGGATCAATTGAAGCTCTGGTTGCCTTACGTGAATAACAAAGCAACCGCGCTGCTTTCTTATTGGTCGGTCAGAACGCTCGACCCACAAGAGATGAATAACGCGAGTTCATGCTTCTCAGATTCCAAGAGTTTGACCGGAATTGTGACTACGGATTCCACCCAATATTCCGATGGCCCACCGACGTTTAATAAGGCGGATGGAACGCTCACGTATCAAGTAGCGTCGCCTCATTTCGGGACCAATGGAAGCGTTTTCAAGGGCACATACGATCTCGTGATGCGATCCGACGTGGCTCGTTGCCTGTATGGATTCTCGAAGGCCCCGGTGAGTGCAACTATCTCTGTGACGGGCGCGGATGGCACATCTGAGGTCGCGACCACGGTTGTGGGCGAATCAAATGGCTGGTTGCACTTGAGCGCCAACAACTTTGAGTTCTCGGCGCCCACGATTCAAGTGAAGTTGTCGCAGGCACCTGCGGTGGTTACTCCCACAAAGACCGTGCCACAAACAAAGACAATCACGTGCGTTAAAGGAAAAGTGATGAAGCAAGTGAATGCGACTACATGCCCAACCGGTTATAAGAAAAGGTAATGATGAGGAAGAAATCTCTCGTAGCGCTCCTCGCGGTAGTTAGCGCGGTGGTTGTTGCCTCTAGCGCCAGCGTAAGCGCGGCCGGTGTCCCGGATGAGCAATTTCAGCCAACGCGTCCACCCACGGCATCGCCATCGTGGGGACTCTACGCGCTTGGCCACTCGGCCACCTTCACGACCTTTAATTCAAATTTACTCAGTTTTAAATCTGCTTCGTACCAATACGGTGGTGGACCAATATCTGCGGTCTCCGCGTGCTCGACATATCCGGATTCACACTGCGTTGCTGATGAATTCCAGACCTATATTGCTGAATTAGGTGCGTGTAATTCGACGCTGACATCGGATTGCGTGGATTCTGTTCAGGCGACCAAGTCTGATGGATCGGTAGTTACCGCTTCGTTTGTAAAGAACTTTCCTGAGTCGACGCCACTTGAGTTCAAGGGCAATAGCGCGGTTGGTCTGCCTACCGGCAGCACTTCTTTTCTTGTTGATATTCCTTCTGCGCCACACGATGGCGGTTCGCTTTATTTAGTCAGCGCGATTCAATCGGCAGAACGCCAGCCCAATGCAGCGTCATTTAATCCTGCAGGTTTTGCCGCCTCTATTTGGGCGGTGACGCTAAAGGCCGGCAATTTCACGCTTAACGCGCCAAGCCTGGACCCAACTCATTATTCGGGTATCGGGATTCACACTTTAGATGGCCAGCAAATTGGTTGCACCGACGTTGGCGGTGTTCTTTCTTCGTTGACTGAGTGCGCGATGCCGGTCGCGATGCCGACCGACATTTCTTTTACTCTTAATTTGAAGTTATCTGTTCCGGTAGAAGGTTGGTTCACTGGACGCGCCTCGAACGTCACGACGAGTGTTGCGAAGGATTCATTAGGCAATCAACTCGTCTCTATTTCGGGCAACCCAGTAAAAGTCCCAACAATCTTTGGCTGGGTTGCAAAGGATTCCGCGCCCGCTGCACTCTCTAACTTCTACAACCAGATTCCGGCATACAACCTCTATATGGGTATGTCGTTCTGCTCCAAGACGACTCCTGGTCCTTGTCCGCCTGGCCCCGATATGAGCATCCTTCGATCGCCATTCTTTGATCAGAAGTCGATGGACGAAGCGGCGCTATGGTTACCGATAGTCAACAACACGGCGACCGTTGCACCTACGGTCTGGGATATGCGCAGTGATCAAGGGTCGGTCGACCAGAGTTGTTCGAATACGACGTCCGGATTACAGGGCATCGTTAATACCAACGCGACGGTCTATATATCCGGTCCGCCTACCTTCGATAAGAATTCTGGGACCTTTGATTACAAGGTCCTAGCCCCGCATTACTTGGCCGACAAGTCGGTCTTTCAAGGCTCCTATGACTTGGTCATCAATTCCGCGCTGGCCCGATGCCTCTACAAGTTCACGAGCGCCCCTATCGGAGCGACCGTCTCTGTTGTTTCCTCCGACGGCACTAACCAAGTTGCGACCTCGGTGGTGGGAGAGAAGGACGGATTCCTTCATCTCGGCGTCTATGGCTTCACCTTCTCTAACCCCACGATCCAAGTGAAGTTGACCCAGGCACCGGTAGCAGTCGCATCGCCGACACCGGCGCCCGTGGTGGCTGCTCCGGCAAAGACCGCGACTAAAACCAAAGCGATAACCTGTGTTAAAGGGAAACTCATAAAGCAAGTTTTGACGGGTACATGCCCAACGGGATACAAGAAAAGGTAATGATGAAAAAGCGACTGATTGTTCTTGTTTCAACGCTTGCACTTGGAGTAGCCGCAATCTCTACATCAGGTGTCCACGCTGCAAGCAGCGCTATTCCCGATGAGCAATGGAATTTGCCGATGAATGCCCCTAATCAAGAACAAGCAGAGCTGATTGGACTCAAGATTGCGGATGCATCAGCCGCGCTCGATGAACCGTCGTGGATTGCCGGGGATCAAAATGGTTCTGGCGATCAAACCCAGATTTTGTTGTGTGCTAACCGCAAAGATGCACACTGCACATCTGCTGCTCGCGTCAATTATCGCGCCTATTTGCCGGTCTGTAGCTCCACGGTCACGATTAACTGCATTACGGGAGTATCCGCGATTGATTCCAATGGCAAGGAGATAGCAGGAACATCAACCAAATATTTCCCCACGGTCGGAAGCAATGATTACCCGGGTGATCCATCGGTAAATCTGCCGACTGGTGCCAATCCGTCGGTTTGGAATATCCCAGGAGTTACAAACGGTGGCGGAGAAGATAACTACCTATTGCGCATCGCGCTAACGGGTGGGGCAAACAACGGCGGGAAATTTAGCGCCGACGCGGTTGAAGCGTCACTATTTCCGATAACGACAATTAGTGGTCCATACCACCCACCACATATGACGGATTCGTTGCACCCCAATGAAGCGTGCACACAAGACAACATCAAGAGCCAGTGCAGATTCGGTTCAGAAAATAGTGGAAACGACGTGACCTTGTCCTCTGCGTGCGCGTCGTATGACATGGGGTTGTGTGCGCTGCGCCAAGCATTTCCAACTGGGTATCGCTTTAAAGTCAGCGTCGCGTTGGGCAATTCACCCACGGGCTGGTTCCACGGACGCTTCCTTGATCCCAACGTCTCACTGACTACCAACAACGGTGTAACAAACCTCAGCATTGACGCTACGCCAGCAAAGGTTCCTGTTGTTGGTACATATATCAAGCAGTCCGCCATGTCCCAGGCTATGAAGGATTTCTATGGCCCTAATCCAGATATCGGAACATTCGGTCGAAAGAGCGCAAACGGTATTCAAAATGAAATATCAAGTCCAGAGCCGTCTTCCCCAAAGATTTTTCAAGAGTTTGCGTTATGGTCGAGTTACTTCAACAATACGGCGAGCGCGACTCAATCGGAGTGGAGTTTTAGAACGCTTCAGCTCGATGGAAACACCGGTGCCTGCCTTGCAGATAGATCAAAGCTCGTGGGTGTTGTCTCCACGAACTCCATGATCTACTCAGGTGGCGCGCCCGCATTCGATAAGGGAAGCGGAACGCTTAACTACAAGGTCGGCGCGCCCCATTATGACTCCAAGGGCGATGTCTTTAAGGGTTCATACGATTTGCAGATCCGCTCGGATGTAGCGCGCTGTCTGTATGGATTCTCAAGTGCGCCTATTAGCGCGACGATTTCCGTCACTGGCGCCGATGGCGCATCCGAGGTCGCAACGACTGTCGTCGGAGAAGATAACGGCTGGCTCCATCTCAGCGCCAAGAATTTCGAGTTCTCCTCGCCTACGGTTTCGGTGAAGTTGACCCAGGATGGTTCAGTTCCGAACTTTTCAGCCAATGTCGTTCCGAAGCAAGTGAAGAAGACGATTACTTGTGTTAAGGGCAAAATGACAAAGCAAGTTACAACGGCAACCTGCCCATCTGGATATAAGAAGAAATAAGGTCCCATGAAGCGCAAATATTTGGCCCTGCTTATTGGCGCTTTAATTGCCATTCCTACAGCGGCATTCGCAAGTAGCGAAGACGAGCTTTGGTCACCTCCACAGGTCACTTCGGGTGGTTATCACTCTGTGATGATTGGCGGTGGGTTCAATGGAAATATTGATCAATCACCATTGCTGACTTCTTTCGACTCTACAGGCGAGTCCATATGTCCCGCGGTTGGAAATTCATCTTGCCTACCGGCCGACGGCTACAACTTTAAGAGCGTCCTCCCAGTCTGCCAGACACCGCAACAACTTGACTGCGTTGTTTCTTTGGTCGCAACAAACAGCGGCGGAAAAATAGATCAGGGCTCATTTCTTCAATACACGTACTCACACCACCCCAATAGCTACGTAACGGACCCAAAATATGGAATACCCGCCTCCGAAACGCCCGGCATATGGAATCTGACGCAGACCCCTCACGACGCCGGAACGCAATACGTTGTCTCGGTTCGTGAGTATGGAAATGTTTTCATCAATCACCCACGAAATGGCGTACCTGACAATTCGACGTTGATTGCTGAAGTCGTGCCGGTTGCTCAAGTACCGACCGTCAATAACGGCGACAATAAATCCAATACGTGCAGTAATACAACCGACACAAATAATGGAATGGCGAGAGGTATCGGCTGCGATAACCTCGATCAAGTCGCTCCGGGACAATTGGGCACGTGTGCGTTTCAATTACAAGTCGGCGGATGCCTCGTGCGCCATGCATTCCCTATCAATGAAAAATTCAAATTACAGATCCGTCTCTCCCACGAGCCAGATGCCTGGTTGGACGGTCGGTTGGTAGATCCGAATCTCAGCATCACTCCGACATCGAACGGCGTATTACTTTCGATTGAAGGTGCGCCAACTAGAGTGCCCACCTTCTATCTAGGTGGAGATTTCGCGTCGTTGCCAAAGAGTGCTCAGAATTACTGGACAACATGCTTGGCGAAATTAACCTGTGGTTTTACGACGGTTGGTAACAATGTAGGCAACCCCCACACACAAACCAATCCAGAGCTACGGAATGTCCAAGATAACGTGGATGAAGTCGGCGATTTGGCCATCTCCACAATAAAGACTCTTCTTCCCGCAGCTGGGGATAAATCCGTTGCCGAGCCAGGTCTATGGAGCATTCGTACTCTTGATTCAAATGAGATGCGAAGCGCGAATAGATGCTTCTCAAATGGCCCAGGAGTGAAGGGATTGGTTACTACTAATTCCACGACCTATTCAGAAGGCCCACCAGCACTCACAAATGGCACCCTCAATTACATCGTTGCTTCGCCTCATTACAACCCAGATGGCACTGTGTTTAAGGGTAACTACAACCTGGTCATGCGTTCGGATGTCGCAAGATGCCTCTACGGCTTCTCAAAGGCGCCGGTAAGCGCGACGATTTCGGTGACTGGTGGGAATGGTGTGGCCGAAGTTGCCACCACGGTTGTTGGCGAATCCGATGGATGGCTCCACTTAAGCGCCAACAACTTTGAATTTTCTGCACCTACGATTCGAGTGAAGTTGACTCAGGCGGGGTCAAAATCAATCACTTGCGTTAAGGGCAAAACTACTAAGACAGTCACCACGGCTACCTGCCCATCTGGATATAAAAAGAAGTGAATATGAAACAACTTGGTGGGATTGCCCTGCTTGTTGTCACGTGTTTAATTGGGCTGACCGTTCCTGCTAACGCGGGTAACGACACAAGCTGGATCCCGACAGACGTTAACTATTCTGAGCCGACTGTCCACTCCTTTGCGTTTACGGACAAACTCCCTCTTCCGCAAGAACATTCTGTCCTTATTGGGTATGTCAATCCGAATTCAGTGGTTTGTAAGTCCACGTCGGATCCAGCGTGTTCGGGAAGCACAGAGTTCACTTACGCCTCTGTGTTGAAAGTTTGTACGACTTCTTCGGATACGGACTGCATTTCGCAAGTCAATGCGATTGACGCAAACGGTAATTCTTCGCCGGCAACGTTCACGCAGTACACCGTTGACAATCATTTAAATGCGTTCCCTGCTGATCCAAAGTTGGGAATCCCTCAAGGTTCGATGCCGAGTATTTGGTCCATCCCAGGCGCCCCGCACGCCTCCGGCAGTGATTACGCGGTCTTCGCCGGTATCAGTGGAGCGGTGGACCAGTACGGCCGCGAGAATTCCTCTGGCGGCACCATGCAGTTGGCTCTTATTCCGGTAGTGCTTAAAGACTTTGGCAAGGGTCATCAGAGCATCTCGACTGGATGGAGCCAGGCGATACCCGGCATTTATTACGACTACTGCGCAACGTCACAAGAGAGTGGCAAGGCAACGTATCCTGATTGCTCACACGCGAATGGTGAGTCGTGTCTGTTTTCCACTGTGAATCAGGGCATGTGTTACGCGGAAGAGCCGTTTGGTACCGTTCAAAAATTTAACGTTCAACTCCGTTTGTCCAAAGAACCCACGGGATGGATGCATGGTCGAATGGTTGATCCGTCGATAAGCATCTCGAAGATTCCGAGCGGTGGCGTGAATTTATCGGTCACGGCCGGCATTTCGCGCGTGCCGATGGTGTACCAAACAGGCCCATGGGCCTCGCTACCCGCAAAGATTCAAGACCTGTGGGTGACGTGTAATCAAGACCCAGAGAGGTGCGGTCCTTATTGGTTAGCGCGTTCCCCAGGCGCGATATCCGATTACAACCAACTCGATACGACACTCTCGGGCAATGCAGGAATTAACATGATCAGATACATCAATGCATTTGGGCAATTGCCGTTGGAGATAATGTCGAGTATTGCACCGCTGATTGGCGACAAGTCTCAGGCTATGAGTTCAACGTGGTCGGTGCGCACATTGACGAGTGCGGAGATGAACGGTGCGACTAAGTGTTTTACGAGCACGCCAGGTATCAAAGGAATTGTGACCACGAATTCGACTACGTATTCGGCCGGTCCGCCGGCGTTTACTGATGGGTCGCTGAACTACAAGGTCGCCTCTCCACACTACGAACCCGATGGCACAACGCCGTTTAAGGGCAACTACAACCTTGTTATGCGTTCTGACGTAGCGCGATGCATTTATGGCTTCTCCAAGGCGCCGATCAGTGCGACGATTTCGGTTACCGGTGGTGATGGAACGGCAGAAGTCGCGACAACCGTGGTCGGGGAGTCGGACGGGTGGTTGCACTTGGCGGCAAATAACTTTGAGTTCTCGTCACCCACTATTCAGGTCAAGTTGACTCAGGCTGGTGCGACGACAAGGAAGACGACTTCTGCAAAAACAATCAACTGCGTGAAGGGCAAAATCACCAAGACTGTTACCACGGCTACCTGCCCGACTGGCTACAAGAAAAAATAGTCGTTCCGCTGAATCGATAATGGCGATCCTGAGGTAACTGATAAGCACTTGCAATCTATATAGATTTCTATATAGTTTAGCCATGAGCAAGATTTCGCCGTATGCAGAGCGCTTATCCGTCACAGAAGCGGCACAGCTCGGAATCCCGGCAGTCATTCGCACGGCGAACTCGGGCCAAGACGTTGTTATTGAAAACCGCGGAAAGCCACAGGCGGTAGTTGTGAGCATGGATCGTTTAGCGGAACTAGAAGAGTTTGAGAGAGATTTACAGTCTGCCGCACTTATCCTCAGCAGAGCGGCAACTGACAATGGCAACCGTACGGATTTAGATAAAGTGATGGCCACATTTGGATTTGATCCAAAAGAAATTCGAGCGGCCGCAGCCAAAGAACTTCGCGCTTCACGTCGGAAGAAATAAATATTTGCCTGGGAAAGGCCAAATTAAGTCATGCCAATCGTTCGATTCATTGATGCTGCGATTGATGACCTTCGAGCGCTAAATAAAAAAGATCCTCAGATTCTCGGACAAATCTTTAAAAAATTGGTGCTCCTGGAAATCAGTTCGGATGCGGGTCAGCCACTAGCGGGACCACTCAGCGGATACCGGAAGTTGACTGTAGGAAATCGCACATGGCGCATTATTTGGCGATTGTTCAAGGAATCAAATGGCCAAATGGTTATTGAAATAGCCGAGGTATGGGCAATTGGAGCTCGTAGTGATGATGAGATTTATAAAGAGATGAAGAGACGATTATCAAAGGCAAAGCCTTCTCCGGCTACTAAATCGCTCGAGCAGGTGATTGAGATATTAGATAGGTCAAGAAAAAAGCAAGAATAAATCCGGATTGCAGCGAGAACCCTGAAGTGGCTGGGGACGGGATCGAACCGTCGACCTCACGATTTTCAGTCGCGCGCTCGTACCAACTGAGCTACCCAGCCTTGTTATAGAGATCCTTCGAACTGCCATGTGCATTCAATATGCCTTCAATCGCAGTTAAGAACAACCGCGACCCAGACGGGACTTGAACCCGCGACCTCCGCCGTGACAGGGCGGCGCGCTAACCAACTGCGCTACTGGGCCTAACCGCACTTGCACTCGTATCACCACGGTCAGACCGTGCAATCGAGCTTGATAAGCGTAGTGACCTTTACAAGCCCCTACTGCCTTACCGTGCCCCCAACGGGGTTCGAACCCGTGTTACCGCCGTGAAAGGGCGATGTCCTAGGCCACTAGACGATGGGGACCTTGGAAGGAGAAGGGTATCGGACTTCCAGAGCCCCTCAAAACGGATTAAAAGGGGCGGAAATAGCGGGAGAATTGGCCCATGGCCTTCATCTCCAACTGCACGGCAGACGTTATCGCCAAGGCGGCGCAGGCGTTGAAGGATGGCCATTTGGTGGCATTCCCGACCGAGACGGTCTATGGATTGGGTGCGGATTCGCAGAGCGCGGATGCAGTTACAAAGATTTATAAGGCCAAGGGACGCCCTGCCGATCATCCGTTGATTGTGCACGTTTCATCGCTGGATGCGTTGGGTGATTGGGCATCGGATGTGCCGGAATATGCGATTACGTTAGCGAGAGAGTTTTGGCCAGGACCGATGACGTTGGTCGTGAAGCGGAGTGAGTTAGCAAAAAATTTTGTGACGGGTGGGCAAGACACAGTGGGTATTCGAGTGCCGGAACATGTCGTGGCGCTCGCGTTGTTGCAGGAGTTCGAGCGAATTGGTGGGCGCGGCGTTGCAGCGCCGAGCGCAAATCGGTTTGGTGCAGTCTCACCGACGACTGTAAGTGCTGTTGAAGATGAGTTGGCCGATTTTTTATCAGCTGATGATTTGGTTTTGGATGGTGGCGCATCGCAAGTGGGTGTTGAATCGACAATAATTGATTGCACAGGAGAAGCGCCGAGGGTGCTGAGGTTGGGTGCCGTGACGGCCGAGATGATTGAAGGTGTGACTGGATTAAAGGGTGTAGGACTGGAGAAGAAAAGCGAGATTCGTGTTTCTGGCTCTCTTGAATCGCATTACGCACCGAAGTCGAAAGTGATACTCAATGCGGTTGCTCAGCCCGGAGATGGACTTATCGCGATGGCCGATGTTACTACGCCTGCAGGGGTCATCAGGTTGTCAGCGCCTAAAAGCATTGATGAATATGCCTCGACGCTATATTCCAGTTTGAGAGCCGCTGATTCAAAAGGTTTGAAGAAGGTTGTTGTGGTGGAGCCTCAAGGGGATGGGCTGGCTGCGGCTATCCGGGATCGAATGACGCGGGCAGCGCACCGCGCTTAAAGCATTACACTTCGGGGGCGCAGCATTAGCTGGCGCAGTGGGGCCTTTAGCTCAGTCGGTAGAGCAACGGACTTTTAATCCGTGGGTCGTCGGTTCGAGCCCGACAGGGCCCACGCAAAAATTATTTTCCCAAAAGTCCATGCCTGTGCGCGTGAAGAAAGCTCGGAGCAATGTCCCCTGTAGAGTCTGAACCAAATTCACGAATTCGGTCTACGTAGGCACGTTGGTCCCAAGATAAAGTCCCATACTCCCCGCCATGGATGTCCTTAACCGCGGCAAGAATCTCATCTTCGGTGTTATCTCTCCAAAGAATTTTCCCATCACTAGATGCGAAGTGATCACGCCAGGCAACTCCTGACTCAACCATTTCATCTAAGGTCAGTATCTCTCCGCTTTGGTGCCGTGCTAATTTCGGAATCATTAGAGAATTCGGGAACCAGGGATTTCTTCCCATTGTGGCATTCGTTTGTAGAGTTGGAATTCCAAATGTAGAAGGGACGCCAATTGGCCCCGATGTAGTACCAATCATGTATTTACAGGCTCCGAGGAAAAAAGTATTTAAGCTTTCAGATTGATTTTCGGTCGCGGCATAATCAATTACACGTGGAAGAGGGGGAAGTCTATTTACGCCATATGAGCCGACTCTTACAACAAATCCGCCGTTTTCCGTTATCCAGCGAATTGCCGGGAGATATGTATCAATGTTGGCGTTTCGAGCGTACTCCTTTGAGCGATCGCTGCCTCGATAGTACGCCGCCTGGGAGCGGACATGGATAGTTACAAAGTAGTCGCCTTTTGCTAAGTCACACCCTTTGGATCTCAAAAAGTTGTAGCCGTTGACAAGTTCGTTGTCATGGAGGTTCAATTCAGGGCTGATTCCATGAATGCGAAATTTCTCCCTAGTGTAGAAGTCAAATTTCTCACGCCAAAGATTTAACTCAAGCGACTCATTTTGTACGCTTGGGTATATCCAAGCGGGTTCAAGATAGCGCCAAGCATATTTTTCAATTTGATTGACAATCGACTGATCTGTCTCAAGTACAGGGAAATACTTGCCCCAGTATCGTGCGTAAACTCGATTCTGACTTCTGCCAATCAAAATTAAAAATGACTGGTTAGATTCATTTTCTACCTGAGCTGCTCGCACCCTCAGTGCAATTTGGTGTGAAGTATGTCCAATCGAACACGTTATGTGCGACCCAAAAATTCTAACAGCGTTAGTTGGTAGCACACCTTTGGCGATTTCAAAAGAGCCAAAGTAACCCGATTCCATTTTTTCAATATCAAAATTCAATTCTCCGAAATGTCCTAAGAACTCGAATTCATCTGCCTTAGTTCTTGCGGCAAGCTCTTTAAGGTTTGAGATCAGAAGTGATTTGAATGAGTAATTCTGCGATTTAAGAAGACGGGGCATTTCAAGAAATTCCGCCAACGTTCGAATTATCGCTTTCAATATTAGCTTTAAGCTCACGTCTTATTATAAGTCTGGAATGGTCTTAAACTAGTTAGAAAAATAGTGCCTGCCGACTTTTTTACATGCGAAATCACCTATACAGTTTGAACATGAGATCTCGTTCACTGCGATTAGATTTGTTACGCATATTTGCCGCATTTTGGGTACTTATCTACCATTGGTCAGGCAGAAGCGGTTTTTACCAATCGCTTCCGCGCAAGTGGGATCTAAGTTGGTGGCCAAAATTCCTTGACCCAATCGCAAAAACGGGTTTTCTTGGCGTCGATGTGTTTTTCATTCTTTCGGGCGCTGTGATTGCTCAAAGCATCCAGAATCAATCCGATGCGTTTAAATTTGCTGAAAAGCGCTTCTTGAGGCTTTTCCCCACCTACTTTTTGGCAACAGTGCTAGCTCTTCTGATTGCGCCAATTGTTGACCACGGGATTCATGTAAGTGCAGATTATTTAGATTTGACGGGAATCCAATTTTGGGCAGGCGGTTGGACCATCGTTGGTGCTGCCTGGACTCTGCCAATTGAAATCGGATTTTATTTTTTAGCTTTTTTATGGATTTTACTTTCAAATAAACTTTCAGCCTCACACAGTGATCAAAATGTTGTGAACTCAGAAAAAGGCGACATCCTCGGTTGTTTCAGCAGCAAAAATTTAAGGAATTTTCTCAGCGTCTGGTTACTAATCGTGGTAGTGGCGCCTGCGTTGAATGTTCCCCAAATTAATCTAATTTTTGTCACGCTCTACGCACCATACTTTATTTTGGGAGCGACCATTGCTCGGCTTAAACTTTCCGGAAAAGTAGACTCAACCACATTTTTACACTTATTTTTGTCTTTGTTTCTGTCATTTCGAACTTTGAATGGCAGAGTCAAATCATCTGCTGAAATTTCTCATCACTCGATTGTTGCCCTACTGATTCTATCCTTCGTTGTGGGTTATCTACTCTGCCCTATTAAAAAGCTGAATTTATCCTCGACTGTATCTGAAATGTCTTTGCTATTCGGAAGTATTGCGTTAATGACTTATCCCATTTATTTGCTCCATGACACGGTGGGGCTAAGCCTTGTATCGCTAGCTACAAATAGGGGTCTGCCCACAAAATTAAGTTATTGCCTAGTATTTATTTTCATTCTGCTGCTTAGCTGGACTTGCGTCCGCTGGTATGAACCATTTTTCAAGCGGAAGTTCCGCAGTCTTCAAGATTAATTGATTAAATCGGACATATCGGGCATAAAATCGCTCGAAAATATCCCCGCCAGGGCACAACATTTGCCCCACTCCCGTGTCTTACATAGTAGAGGGCAAGACGTTGCCGTCTGCAGGAAACGATTAATCGGAGAATTACCCACATGGCACTTCGTAAGAAGACGACCCCAGCAGCGGCTGCTACACAAGCCGTATCTGACTGGTCTGTTGGCGATCTCTCCGCTCTTTACGCTGAACAGCGCTCATCTCTCGTAGGTCAGGCTCGTCGGATTCTCCGTTCTGACGCTGACGCTGCCGAGATCGTGCAGGAAGCCTTCCTCAAGTTCATTTTGGCTGCTCCCGAGC
>Ga0208106_1000410_pt1 | contig 14666 bp, 10 predicted proteins | sample CryBogCBE25Jul08_FD_184577 | JGI IMG/M metagenome (GOLD analysis project Ga0208106, IMG submission 184577) | Freshwater microbial communities from Crystal Bog, Wisconsin, USA - CBE25Jul08 (SPAdes) | ecosystem: Environmental > Aquatic > Freshwater > Lake | place: Crystal Bog, Wisconsin, USA...
AAGATGAAGATCAGGTTAAAGCATTAATGGCAACACTTCCTTTTTATCAAATCAAGAAGAGTGTTGAATATTATAATTTAATACAACAGTTTTAACTAATAAAAATTTGTTCTAATTGAGACATAGGTAAAAACATCTTACCACTATCTGGCAGTTCAATAAAACCAAAATGGTTATAAAATGCTATTGATTCTTTATCAAGTGGGTCAACAATTACTGCCATTGATGCAATTTGTAATGAATTTAGGTAACTTCTTTTTAAAGCATCCATTAATAAATTTGTCCCAATACCTTGGCCTTTATAATTAATATCAACAGCTAAACGACCTAATAAGGTTGCAGGTACTGACTTATAAGATGTTTTTTTTTATACTACTTTCATTAAGAAAATCTCTATTCACCGATGTTTTTGGATAAAGTATGATACCCTTTCACTGTTACCTCGTCATCTGAAAGAATAAAACAAGCAGTTAATTTTCGCTTCACATCTTGCTTGGCTCGCATATGAAGATAGTTATCTAACATGTCTTTGCCGCAAGTAAAATTTTCTTTACTATGTTTAGTTGATAATAGTGTTGTTATATAACTTTCAAACATCTGTATTTAGCCTATGGTAAACTAGCAGAAATCATTGATCGCCATTTATTGGAAGGTTAGAGGGGACAATATCCCTAAAGGCGGTAATACTTTTTGGGATGGGAAGTCTGACGATCGAAGTATCTATAATAAAGCATTAACTCAACAAGAAATTACCTATTTAGGAACTCATTAAACTATTTCAATATCTGAGGGGATATGAATGCAAAACCACTCTCCTAATTGAGGGTGGTATCTCTTTTAAAGCCTTTGATCAATTGGTTTAAAATTTAAAAAACTATTAAATCCATGTATGCCTAAAAAAACTATCTTTAAAATTCCTAAATCGCACTTGAATGAGCAACAAACTAATTATAGTTGTTTCCTTTTTATTAATGATATCCTGCCAGAAGCCTATAGCTTCTTTTCCGATTAATAGTCCAATTAAACCATTTAATCTGGTTGATTCAATTCCAACTATAGATATAGCTCAAATAACAGCTAATATATCAATACAAGTATTTGATACTAATAAAAAGCCTTTATCATTAGCTACTGTTGTTTGTGGTAACACGAATGTAACAACAGATCTATTAGGTTATGCAATATTGGAAAATGTAGCCGTTTCGCATAATAATGCTTCCATTATTGTAAAAAAAGATGGATATTTTTCCTGCACAAGAACTTTTGTAGGGGAACAAGGTAAATGGCATTTTTTGAAAGTTATTTTAGATGATTATACATTAACAACTACTATCAACTCTGAAAAAGGGGGGGTGATTAATATGCCTTCTGGCGCAACAGTAAATATCCCTGTGAATGCAATGGTATTAAAGGGAACGAATACAGTTTACAAAGGATTAGTCAGTGTGTATACTCATTGGTTAGATCCTAGTTCTCCTAATTTAATGAGTGAAATACAAGGTGAATTAAGAGGGATCGATTCTAGTGGAGTAGAAAGGGCGATACAAACTTTTGGAATGGTTAATGTGGAGCTTAAGGGATCAAATAACGAGAATCTTCAACTTGGGACAAATCAGCAATCAACTATTAGCTTTCCAATATCAGCAAGTTTGCAGGGTATGGCTCCTACAACTATACCACTGTGGTATTTTTCAGAAACAAATCATAGATGGGTTCAACAAGGACAGGCAACAAAAAAGGGATCATTTTATATAGGCACAGTTCAGCATTTTACTTGTTGGAATGTGGATTATCCTAAACCATATAAGTTGGTAAAATGTAAGATGAAAATACTAACCCCTGGACATGATGGATGTTTTAATAGAGAAATACTTATCCACGAATCAAGTGATAGTTGGGGAGGACACGGTTATACTGATGAAGATGGTTATTTGGATTGTTCAGTACCTCAAGGAACTTCTCTGAAACTAGATATATTGGGTTGTGCATCAAAATCTTTTACAGTAGGTCCTTATTTACAAGATGAGAATATAGATTCAATAGTTCTCAGTACTAATGAAGGCTTTACAATTAAGGGTAGTGTTTTTGACTGTTCTGGATTACCTCTTAAAAATGGCTATGTGCAGTTTAATATTAATGGCTCCGCAAGAGTGCCTATAATTGGAGGAAATTATAAAATTAACTTTCAACCTGATATCTGTAGCAGTTTTGATTCCATTTATTTTTATTCTGTTGACTTAAACACAAAAAAAATTAGTTCAATTAATTCTATACCAGCGAATAATGGATCAGATCTTGCTTTAAACTTAAAAGTTTGTAATGATTTATCAAGTATTGAAAGTGGATTAAATACTGATCTTGTGGCATATTATCCTTTTAATGGTAATGCTAATGATAGTAGTCTAAATGGTTTAAATGGAATTATAAATCAAGCTACTTTAACTTCAGATAGATTTGGTAATGCCAATAGTGCTTATAGTTTTAATGGGACCTCTAGTAGTATCATGGTTAATCATGATCCTAAGCTAAATCCTCTTCCCCTTTCTGTTTCTTGTTGGTTTAATTTTGATGCAACCCAAATTAATTCAGAATCAGCGTTAATCAATAAATATTCAGCTGCATCATGGGATGGTTGGAATCTGCCATTAAATCAAACAAATGGCGGAACAATACATCCATGGTATTTACTTAATCGGACTAACAATGTAATTGGCGATTATGGAAACCCTTCTTTTAATGCAATTAATATTGGAAATAGTAAATGGCATAACATAGTATTTACTGTTGATAGTTTTAATGGAGGCAGTATGTTTATAGATGGTATTTTAATAACAAACAGACCCTGGGTTGGTGTTCCTGCTGCTAGTACAAATAGTTGGCCCATGTATTTCGGTTATTACTTAGGGTCTAATACTTTTTATAAAGGTTTAATAGACGATATAAGAATATATAAACGAGTGTTAACACAGGAAGAGATACAATATTTCGCAATACATTAGATAATTCTTATGAGCGATCATTAAATTATTTAAATAACCCTTTACCCCAATGGGGCAAAACTTAATAAAGACCACCTTCCATTAAAGAAGGTGGTTCTTTTTTATTCAAATACCAGCAGTGATTTCTGTTCTCCAATCCATATCTAATTAGCTCTACTAACTGAAAAGCATTTACAGATCTATCTAAGAAACTATCCATGTAACAGCTCTTATTTGCTCCTGTAAACAGATTGTACAACTTCCACAGATTGATGTTCCCATTTGCACCTCTACAGAAACTTTCATCCTTGTAATAGTCTTTCACCACATTAGCCATCATTTGGTCTCCAAATAACAATTTGGGTATATCTGCTTTGACAGAGCTAGGAAGGTGTGGATACATTCTGTATCTTCCAATCAGCTGTGCAAACTGCTGTTCAAAACGGCTAAACGATATAAAATCATCTCAAAATTGGTTCGATAAGGGTAAATTTTTCGGTACACCTTCAAAAGAGAAAATAGATATTGCTTTTATATTTACCTTTAATTATTATTAATACCTTTTTATTTTAAATGATTCCTAATGATATCCGAGAACAAATTGAAAATATCTCTGCAGGAAATGTCATTGAGGGGAGAGCGGATCATTGTACGGCAATCCGAAATTTCTTATGCGCAAGCTCAACAGCAGATCGAAAGGTTAAAGTTGACTTCGAAGGTAAACAACAACTCAAAAAAGAACAGGCAGGTTTCTTAGAAAAATATGCCAAAGAAAATGGTCTTTGGAGAGATGAAATAATTTTCGAAGATTTTCTTGCAAGAGGAGGAGAGGCCAGTATCTATTTTGGAAGCGATCACAGGCATGTATTCAAAGTGAATGATGCTGGATATTATGCTACTTGGTCGGAATATTTCGATAGTCTTTGTATTCATAATACTTTATTTTACAACACTGCTTATTCCTTTGAATATTTTACTATTTTACCTGATCCTGCAGGTGAGAACATTTTGCATGCAGTAGTCAAGCAACCCTATATTATTTCAGATCGCACAGTTGAATTATCAGAAGTGCAGGAATTCCTGGAGCATAATGGCTTCAAACTTGTAAGACGTAATGATTTTGCGCATCCTGAATTACACCTGATTCTTGAAGATATGCATGATGAGAATGTGTTGGTGCAGGAAGACGCTTTGTTTTTTATTGACACCGTCTTTTATATAGACAGGCCTGTATACATAACGTAATTTTATTTTTTCAGCTTCTGCAGAACGTTTTAAAATCATCCCAAAATTGGTTACATAAGGGTAAAATGCCCGCTACTCTGCTCATCAACCACTTCCATTAAATTGTGAATGGTTTTTTGTTTTAGCGTGAGCAAGGTGCGTGAGGAACTGCGTGAGGCTTTTTTGATTATTCCCAAAGTGGAGATTCCGGTGTAATTATCTAACGCGCAAATTAGTTTCATGAAAACATAATTAGGATAAATTATTCATTTATCTGATTACTAGTAATTTAGATCGTTACTAATTAAAACGTATTATACTTTGCCGAATAAGTAAAATCTATTGTATTTAATTTTATATTAATTTGTAATAACTGCATATGGCAGTAACGGATGGTTACTGTTGTAAGTTTATTAAAAACCTCAAGTTATTTCACTCTCTCGGCAATTTGTGACTGAGAGTAGCGAAGCTATTTTTTCGATCGTATAAATTATCACTTTCATGATCACCAATACACTTTTTAGGGGTAGTCTCTATTTGTTAGGGTTATCCATCTTACTTACTGGTTGCACCAGTTCTAGATATGCCACTCAAAAACTAAATACAGAATTTAATTATTTCCAAAAAGGCATTGACAGTGCTCAGCCAATCCAATTTACCCCACTAACTATTAAACCCAACGATCTATTAAATATTCAAGTGAGTAGTAATACCCTGTTGCAAGAACAGGCGGCCGTGTTTAATGCCGCTAATTTTGGAGGCACTATTGGCACCAATGGCGCTAGCATGAATCAACAACAAACTGGTGGTGCAAGTATCAATGGCTTTTTAGTGGATGAAGCGGGTTTTATGAAATACCCATTGATAGGCAAACTATCGGTGAATGGTTTAACCAGGATGCAATTGGCTAAATTATTGGAAGACTCCTTGTCTAAAAATGAATGGGTTAAAGATCCCGTTGTGCAGGTACGTTTTTTACAACTCAAAGTGAATGTACTAGGAGAAGTAAAGGCACCGGGCACCAAAAATTTTGCTACCGACCGTATTACGATCTTAGACGCCATCAGTGCAGCCGGCGATTTAACAGATAGGGGGAGACGCGATAATATTTATGTTTTCCGAGAAGAAAACGGGCATAAAAAAGCCTATCAAATCAATTTATTGGACATGGACTTTTTAAATTCGCCAGCCAATCAATTGCAACAAAATGATGTGGTATATGTGAGTTCCAATAAAATTAAATTAAAAGAAGTTACCTACGATCCTCAATTCAGCAGGAATTTGCAAATCGGAACCACCATTTTATCGGTCATTTCTGTACTAACCAGTTTAATTTTCATCTTCTTTAAAAAGTAACGAATGAGCGAAAGTTCTTCAGAAATCACTCAAATCAAATTAGAAAGCGGCGAGGAGAAATTCACGCCCATGGAAATACTATGGAAATATCTCGCGTACCTGCCTTACTTTATCGTAAGCATTGCTATAGCATTGGGTATTGGCATCAGTATGAACCGTTACACCCCTAGAGTTTATAAAGCCGATACCCGTGTTTTTGTTACTTCCAACAAAGACAATAAAATCGGTGGGTCTAACAGATCGGGAGAGGGTGACCTAATTGAATCAGCCTTGTTCAGCAATAAGCAAATTAATTTAGACAACGAGTTAGTGCTCATTACCCGAGCCCCCCTGATTCAACGTATTGTGCTGAATCATCATTTTAACCATTACTATTACACCATCGGCAGTTTTCGTTCCAGCGAAGTGTACGGATCAGTTCCCTTTGAAGTGGTTGCCCAACAATGGGCCGACTCCAATGCAGTAGTTAGTTTTAAAATTAAATCACTGAACATTACGGGTGCTGAATTACAGTATCCAGAAAACAAAACAATCCTTTATAAGAAAATTAGGTGGGACCAGCCTTTTGCCCTTCAGGGTAATTTATTAACATTAAAACATAAACCCGAATTCGCCAATAGTGGCGAAAAAAATCTGGAATACCAATTTACCTATAAACCGCCTGCACAAACCGTTTCCGAAATTTTATCCGGTTTAGTAGCTTCGCCCTATTCCAATAAAACCACTATCATAAAATTAGAATTAAAAGGAGCCAATGTAGCTAAGTCTGCAGCTATTTTAGACGCCTTAGTAGAAGAATACAACCAACAAAGTTTAGATGATAAAAGTAAAGTCTTAAATAATACCATCAATTTTATCAACCAGCGATTAGACTATGTAACCAAAGAATTAGGGGTTGTAGAAACCGATTTAAAAGACTTTAAACAAGGCAATAAATTAGTGGATCTGCCTACACAGTCTGGAATGGCTGTGCAGGGAAAAAATGCAGTGGAAATAGAGTACACTGCTTTTGGGGTGAAGGAACAATTATTTAAAATGCTCAGCCAGCAAATACGCAAAATGCCATTGAACGATCTAAAAGTTATCCCAGCTACGCTAGGCTTGGATGACAAAGGGCAAAAAATGGCAGCCATCGACGCATACAATACACTGATATTAAAAAAATTGCGCGACGAGCCCATGCTGGGCAAAAAGAGTCCCATACTGGCCGATTTGAATCTGCAAGTACAAAACGCGTATAAAGCCGTTTTACAATCTATTGCCGATTATGAAACATTATTGACAATAGAAAAAGCCAATTTGATGAGCAAGATGCGAGCCTACGATAACCTCGTAGGAGAGGCACCCGGCAAAGAAAAAACCTTTGTAGAAATTAAAAGGCAGCAAAGTGTTAAAGAGGGATTGTATTTATATCTCTTACAAAAAAGAGAAGAAAGTGCCATTGCCAGTTCCACGGCTATTGGTAATTACGAGCAGTTGGAGCCAGCAGGAGGTAGTAATGCCCCCATAGAACCACAAAGCCAAAAAGTACTATTATACGCTTTGATTATCGGGGCAATCATACCCATTGGTGTTATTTACCTGAAAGATTTATTCGATGATAAAATCAGTAGCCGACAACACATCACCTCCAAAACTAAAATACCCATCGTAGCAGAAATTGGGCATGTGCAAACCCTAGATAATAATTTTGTGGTAGCTGATAAAAGTAGAAATATTACCGCTGAACAGTTTCGGATTTTAAGAACCAACCTGCTTTTTTTATTACAAGACAAGCAAATAGTCTTAGTTACCTCTACTTTAAGTGGAGAGGGCAAAAGCTTTATTGCATTGAACCTGGCAGCAGTTTTAGCGATATCGAATAAGAAAGTGGCTTTGTTAGAATTTGATTTACGTAAACCCCGCATTATCAAAAATGCCGGATTAGAAAAAAGAAATACCGGACTCTCTAATTACCTGGCTAAACAAACCGATCAACTCGACCAGCTTTTTTATACCCTGGATAATTATCCATCCTTGCACATATTTGGTTGTGGCCCCATTCCTCCCAATCCGGCAGAGCTCATGATTGGTGAGCGCATGGATCAACTTTTTAGTTACTTAAGAACACACTACGACTATGTGATCATTGATTCGGCGCCAGTAGGTTTAGTAAGCGACTCCTTTAGCATCTCTAAATTCTGCGATTCTACCTTGTTTGTGGTGCGCCAGAAAGTAACCTTAAAAAAACAATTATTTTATATTGATGAAATCTACCGAAATCAACAATTAAAAAATATGGGTCTTGTCATGAACGATGTGCGTTTAGGAGCCAAACATGGTTATTATGGTCATCACTATGGGTACGGCTATGGCTATGGTTATCGTTATGGAAAAAGATACGGTTATGGTAAGGGTTATGGTTATGGTTATGGTCATCGATCTTATGGAGAATATTTTGATGCCGAAAAGGAAACTGGCTTTCTGGGAAAACTGCTGAAGCGTTTCAACAAGAAATAGAAGGATAAAAATGTATTTGATTTGTGTAGGGTAGCCGCCATTATTTCAGAAAACACACACACATTATTGGATCGCATCGAGCGGATGACGAAATCTATGGCACATGGTGGCCCAGATGGAATGGGACATTTGGTGAATGAAAGTCTAGGCTATGCTTTAGGACATAGAAGACTATCCATCATCGATACCAGTGAACATGCAGCACAACCCATGCACTCAGAAAATCATCGCTATTGCATCAGTTATAATGGGGAGATTTATAATTACCGTGAGCTTAGAAAAGAATTGCAGCAGAGAGGCTATCAATTTAAAACTGCTTCCGATACCGAAGTGTTATTAGCCGGTTATGATGCCTGGGGTGCTGGTATGCTTCCAAAACTCAAAGGCATGTTTGCCTTCGTGTTGGCAGATAATGTAGACAATAAAATAGTTGTTGCCAGAGATCATATGGGCATCAAACCCTTGTACATGGCCAAGCGTGGCGGAGATATTTATTTTAGTTCGGAAGTGAAAGGTTTGTTGGCAGTTGATAGCAGCTGGGAACCTAATCTGGAATGGCGGGTATGGTTTTTAACTTTTGGTTTTTTGCCAGAGCCCATTACTACTTTAGAAAATGTATGGCCCATTAAAAAAGGGCATTATATTATATACGATCTTAGTACAGATACTTATCAGGAGCATCCATGGTTTAGTTCGCTTCAAAAAATAGATCCAACGATCACGACAGAAGAGGCTTTAGTAAAAACAAAAAACATAGTAAGAGAAGCAATAGAAAGGCATTTAGTGGCTGATGTAAAATTGGGTGTGTTTTTAAGTGGTGGCATTGATTCGAGTTTGGTGTCTATACTGGCCAGTAAAGCCAATCCGCATCAACCCATAGAAACCTTATCGATAGATTTTGAGGATGCCACTTATTCAGAGAAAAAATACCAACAAACAATTGTAGATCTGATAGGCAGCAACCACCATAGTCTGGTGGTAACACAAAGTGATTTTGCCAAGGCATGGCATGATATACAGTCATCCTTAGATCAACCTACTACCGATGCGATCAATCATTATTTTGTTTGCCGATTTGCTAATGAAAAAGGATGCAAAGTGGTATTGAGTGGATTAGGTGCGGATGAATTATTTGGTGGTTATCCTAGTTTTAATAGAACGAAGCAAATTGATAGATTAAAAATGTTCACAAGGCTGCAGATTTTGCAAACAGGCATAGCAGGATTACTGCCATATCCAAAACGCAAGATTGATTTTTTTAAAAAACAACTGGTAGCCAGTGAGTATCTCACTTATCGTGGATTATTCACACCGGCAGATACGGCCAGGATTTTGCATATCACGGAGCAGGAAGTGTGGAAGATCTTAAGTACTTATCAAATGCCTGATGAATACGATCAGATTAAAGGCGCAAAAAACAGGGTAGCTGCGTTTGAGTGCAACATCTATATGCTGGGTCAGTTATTAAAAGACGCCGACATGCAGAGCATGTGGCATAGTGTAGAACTTCGGGTACCTTTTTTAGATATCGACCTGGTAAATATGTTGCACCGATTGCCAGAAGACATCAAGTATCCTGCCGGAGGGCATAAATATTTATTGGTCGAAGCTTTTAAAGATCTTTTACCAGCAAGTATTGTTCATAGAAAAAAACAGGGATTTGTTTTTCCTTTTGATACTTGGTTGTCAAATATCAAAGCTCTCCATCAAAAACAGTTAGTACCCACAAAATATTTTGATCAATTCTTAAATGGCAATTTAACTGCTTCCAGAATTTGGGGGATTTACTTATCCAATACTTACGGGGTACAAAATAGTTTTAATACTTATCTGGCAAATAGTAAACCTTCCGTTTTATTTATTTACTTATCTGCATTTTGTAATACAGGGGGAATTGAGAAAATAAATAAATTAATCATCCATAGTTTCAAAGAAGAAGGATCATCAACTGTTATGGCTAATAGTTATGGATTGCACGATGTGCATTTGGATGGCCGTTATACGTTACCTTATTCTTTTAAAGGATTTTCAGGAAAAATTATCCCATTTTTAATTCAATTGTCTGCAGAGGCAAAGCATTATGACCGGGTAATTGTGGGTCATATCAATTTGGCACCTGCAGTCTGGTTGATGAAACTATTGAATAAAAATTTGCAGATAGTTTTAATGGCTCATGGAATAGAAGTCTGGGGTGCGCAAAAGGGTTTTAAAAAATGGTTGATGCATGCTGCGAATAAAATAATCAGCGTAAGCAATTACAGCAAACAAAAAATGATCACAGAATCTGCGGTGGATCCAATGAAAATTACGGTATTGCACAATGCACTGGATCCTTATTTTAAAAAACCTGATGTACAAAAAAATACCAACTATTTAAGAAAGCGATACGGCATACAGAAAGAAGATCAAGTGTTAGTAACTGTTACCAGGATGAGTAGTGCCGAAAAATACAAGGGGTATGATCAGGTATTAACAGCTATGGCAGGAATAGAAAATGGCGCTAAAAAAAATATCAAATATATTTTAGCTGGCAAAGCTGATGCATCAGAAAACGAAAGGATTTCTAAATTAATAGAAGAAAATCATTTAGAAAAACAAGTGATTCGTCCCGGGTTTATTTCAGATGACGAATTGCAAGACCATTATCAGTTAGCCGATTTATTTATCATGCCCAGTAAAATGGAAGGTTTTGGAATAGTATTAATAGAAGCTGCTGCCAGTGAGGCAAAAGTAATGGCTGGTGATGGGGATGGTAGTAAAGAAGCTTTGCAAAACGGAAAATTTGGTCAATTAGTGGATCCTGATAATAGCTTATTATTGCAAGCTGCCATCCAAAATAATTTAAGTGCTATCAGCAATCCCATGAATGGGAAGCAGTTATTATATCAGGAAGCTTATGAGTATTATAGCGCGGTGGCATATATGAAAAGATTTAAAAACATCGCTTTGGCATAATGGGGAAAGAATCAGAAATTAAGATCGCAGTCATTGGCTTGGGTTATGTAGGCCTTCCTTTAGCTATTGCTTTTTCCACAAAGTATCCAGTAGTGGGTTTTGATATCAATCAAAAACGCATTGCCGATTTACAAGAAGGGATTGATTACACTGGTGAAGCGGATACAGACCTGTTGGAAGCCAACAAAAATCTGTTTTTAACCAGTGATGCAGCATCTTTAGAAGATTGTACGATTTATATTGTAACCGTTCCCACCCCCATCAATGCATTTAAAGCCCCGGATTTGGGTCCTTTATTAGCAGCCAGTAGGTTAATTGGGGATTATTTAAAACCAAAGGATATTGTGATTTATGAGTCTACCGTGTATCCCGGTTGTACCGAAGAAGATTGTGTACCGGTTTTAGAAAAGCAATCAGGCTTAACTTTTAATATCGATTTTTTCTGTGGCTATTCTCCGGAGCGTATTAATCCGGGTGATAAAATCAATACCCTTACCAAGATTAGAAAAATAACATCAGGGTCTACTGTAGAAACCGCAATAAAAGTAAATGAATTATATGCTTCTGTTATAGAAGCGGGTACTTATCTGGCACCTAGTATTAAAGTAGCAGAAGCAGCCAAAGCCATCGAAAATGCACAGCGTGATATTAATATCAGTTTTGTAAATGAGCTGGCATTGATTTTCGACAGAATGGGCATTGATACCACAGATGTTTTGGAAGCTGCTGCCACCAAGTGGAATTTTTTGCCCTTTAAACCGGGTTTGGTTGGTGGGCACTGTATTGGTGTAGATCCATATTATCTGGCACACAAAGCACAGTCTTTAGGGTATCATCCGCAGGTTATTTTAAGTGGTAGGCAGGTAAACGATAATATGGGGGTATTTGTGGCAAATAAATTAGTGAAGTTGCTCATTAAAAAAAATAAGCAAGTATCTGGTTCGCGGGTATTAATTCTAGGGGTTACTTTTAAAGAAAATTGTCCCGATATACGTAACACCAAAGTCATAGATATTGTACAGGAGCTGCAAGAATTTGGAGTAACAGTGGACGTATATGATCCGGTAGCTGATGCCACCACTTTATTGCGCGAATACCAACAAACTTTGATCCCAATTATTGAAAACAAATATGATGGCATTGTTTTGGCTGTGGCTCATGCAGCTTTTAAAGAACTAAATATCACCCATTTTAAAAAAGACCCAACAGCTGTTGTATATGATTTAAAAAGTATGTGCAGTAGAGCAGAGGTAGATGCACGTTTATAATTTTCTGCCATAATATATACTCAACCCCCCAGATTGTATATGTCAAAAATCAAAGCATATGTGTTATGCGTGTATCATAGTCCCCGGCAATTGTTGATACATGTTTTGTTTGTGTTAGTGTTCCTGTATTTAACCGCAGCATCTCGTCAAGAAGATGTTTTATTTGAAAATATTGTGCGGGTGGCCCTTATTCAAACTCAAGGACAAACTGACACCGTTTTTGTAAAGCAGTTAATGGTATTAATCAATAAAATGATGCACGACCGAAATGATATTTTTCAAAATACCGAGCACTTAACATTTAAAGAAAAGTGGATACATTCTGTAGACGCTGATTTGATGTATGGTGCTGGATCCTGTGGTGGATTTTCAAAAGTATTGGCAAGGTCATTGAAAAAAGCGGGTTTTCAGGTAAGGATAGGTCAGATGTTGGTAAATCATACCTATGGTGGACATATTTTATTAGAAACCTATTTACCAGCTTTGCACAAATGGGTAGTCATGGATCCACTTTTTTTATTAACCTTCACCAACCATCAGGGAGTATGGGCCAGTTATCAGGAAGTACATCAAAATTGGCACTACTACCAAACACAAATACAAACAAACTATAACTATCACTATAACTATGCGGGCATTCGTTACACCAACTGGACTAAAATTCCAGTATTGGGAAACCTGACTTATCAAGTCCTCAAACTAGTAAAGGGAAATGAATTCGCAGCCACTTTTAGTCTAAGACCCTATTTATTAGATAGTTATCGGTTTTTCAAATGGGTGATAGCTGTTAGCTATGCTGCTTTTATTATACTTAGTTTCATCCTGCTCTATAAACTTGGACGATTAGATGGCAAATAAATTGGAAACAGAAAATCAAGATTGGGATTTAACTATTGAGCCGCAAAGCTCCTGGTTTGCGTTAAACCTAAAGGAGGTCTGGAAATATCGAGACCTCTTGGTATTATTTGTGCGCAGAGATTTTGTGGCTTCCTTTAAGCAAACCATTTTAGGCCCCTTATGGCATCTGATACAACCCATGTTAACTACTATCATGTTCTTGTTTGTATTTAGCAAAGTGGCTAAAATTCCAACGGATGGCATTCCGCCGGTATTGTTTTACATGAGTGGCATTAGTATTTGGAATTATTTTTCCAGCTGTTTGCTCGGTACCTCTAATACCTTTGTAGCCAATGCGGGTATTTTTGGTAAAGTATATTTTCCAAGGATGGTGATACCGTTGAGTACCATTGCCTCCAATCTGGTAAAGCTGGGGATACAGCTGGCACTATTGATGGTAGTATTGGTTTATTATTTAATTCATGGGTTTAGGGTGCATATTTCCTGGGCTATGTTGTTACTACCCTTGATAGTGTTACTGTTGGCTTTATTGGGTTTAGGGTTGGGTATTATTTTTTCATCGTTAACAACCAAATACCGCGATTTTTCGGTGTTGCTAGGTTTTGGTATGCAATTATTCATGTACGCTACCCCTATTGCTTACCCAATGTCTTATTTACAAAACAAATCTTATCAATGGATCTTAAAAGTCAATCCCTTAACCAGTATCGTAGAATTATTTCGGTATGCCTTATTTGGTTCGGGAGTATTTACATGGCAATCTATTTTATATAGTGTGTTATTTACAATTGTAGTGTTGTTTTTGGGTATTGCATTATTTAATAGAGTGGAGAAAACATTTATCGATACGGTATAGTAATTATGATAAATAAAGAAAACAGAATTAAGATACTGGATAGTTTTAGAGCAATTGCTATAATAGCGGTAATGCTTTTTCATTTTTTCTCACATCCTACTTATAAAGATAATGGGTATTATCCTGGAAATTATTCAGAACAATTTAATTTTTTTAGATATGGTTATTTAGGCGTGCAGTTTTTTTTTATAATAAGTGGATTTGTGATTTCTTATACACTATTTAAGACTAATAGCTTTTTTGAATTTTGGAAAAAACGTTGGTTAAGGTTGTTCCCTTCTATGTTGATTGCTTCTTTAATTATTTATTTGATTTTTTCATTAACACAAGGGAACATTTTTCAAGAAAGTAAATCTGCTTTTAATTTGTTGCCTGGTTTATTATTTGTCAATCCCAATATATTAAATTTCGTTGCAGTAAAATTTTCAACTTATTTTATTTTCTTTAAAAATCTAAATATCTATCATTCTTATGTGTGGCTAAATGGTTCATTTTGGACGTTATGGGTTGAAATTCAGTTTTATCTTTTAGGAAGTTCAATTTATTTTTTATCAAAGAAAAATTTCTTAAAATTTTTTTTAATTGTAAGCATTTGTATCATTTTTTTTAATTGGTTGATTTCTAATATTCGTCATTCAAATATTTTTCACATCAATATGGCTGAAAAATATT
>Ga0208106_1000416_pt1 | contig 14539 bp, 18 predicted proteins | sample CryBogCBE25Jul08_FD_184577 | JGI IMG/M metagenome (GOLD analysis project Ga0208106, IMG submission 184577) | Freshwater microbial communities from Crystal Bog, Wisconsin, USA - CBE25Jul08 (SPAdes) | ecosystem: Environmental > Aquatic > Freshwater > Lake | place: Crystal Bog, Wisconsin, USA...
AATCGTGACCTTCGAGGTTGGCAGGTCAGCGTGGCGAAGTATGGCTCAGTCGTCACTTGGGCTGGTCGCTACAACGTTCCAATTACTGACCGTGCAATGGCGATTCTCAACGAGGTAGACACGTCCGCCAATCCCGCCGAGCCAGCCGGTCACGCTTTTATATCAGAGGGGTCAATCGCCCTTCGCTTCGACTACAACCCAAACATTGTGGACGCAGTTCGCACGATTCCCAATCGCCGTTGGGATAGCGCAAAGAAATTGTGGCTTGTCTCCAAAGAGTGCGTGAGTTTCGTCCGCAAGATTGCCGAGGAATACAACATCACCCTCACTGACGAAGTGAAGGACTTGCCCGACGTAGACATGGGCAACGGCTCAGTCGTTAGCGTTCACGAACGAAACTTTGCGCTCTCATTCCCTTACGACGCTCAGACCATTTCGCTTGTTAGGCAAATGCCTGGTTCGTCGTGGAACCCGTCAAAGCGGGCGTGGCTTGTTCCGATTGAAGCCGCTGACGAAGTGCTGGCATTTGTATCGCAACAAGGTGCTGTTGTTACCCCAGACGCAATGGCTCTTCTTAAAGAAGCCGCTGACGTTCGAGACATTATTGCCTCGTCGTCCGCCAACGACGCTGAGTTGGTTATCGAGGGGTTCGGCAAGCCCAATCTTCAATTGTTCCCCTACCAACGTGCAGGCGTTCGCTACGCAATGCGGGCTATGGGCTTTGAGTATGCCGACGGCAAGTTCACCAAGGTTCGTGAAGGCAATGAGGGCGTTCTGATTGGCGACGAAATGGGATTGGGCAAGACCCCGCAAGGCTTGGGCGTTCTCAAAGCGGCTAACGCTTTCCCCGCAGTCGTGGTTGTTCCCGCTTCGCTCAAAATAAATTGGAAGCGAGAGGCTGAGAAGTGGATTGACGGCGTTCGGGTCGCTGTGTTGTCGGGCACGTCCGGCAATCTTCCCGACGCTGATATCTACGTCGTGAACTACGACGTTCTCGACCATTGGTATTCCAAGTTTGGCAACATCAAGGGCTTGGTCTTGGACGAGAGCCACTACATCAAGAACGGAAGCACGATTCGTGCCAAGGCGTGTATCTCGCTCTCCGAGAAGGTGACGGACGACGGCGTTCGTGTCTGCCTATCGGGAACGGCAATCGTGAACCAGCCCCTCGAACTGATGACGCAGTTGAAGGTGCTAAACCGCTTGGGCGATTTCGGTGGGTCGTCGCAATTCCGCAACACCTACGGACGCTCAAACGCTCGCACTCTTGCCTCGCTCAACCGCAAACTCCGTGCGACCTGTTACGTCCGCCGTCGCAAGGCTGACGTGCTGACTGAGTTGCCCCCGAAAATGTGGTCTGAAGTTCTCATTGAGGGCGACAAGAACATTATGAAGGAATACAAGAAGGCGGAAGCCGACATTGTGAAGTATCTCTCAGAAGAGGCTCTTCGCATTGCCCGTGAGTCCGGTGCGTCCGACAAGGAAGCGCAGAACGAAGCGTGGCAACGTGCCCTTCGTGCCCGTGGCGCAGAACACCTTGTTTCTATCTCGACGTTGAAGCAACTCGCTGCCAAGGCAAAGATGAAGGCGGCTGAGCAATGGATTCAGGACTTTCTTGCTCAGGACAAGAAGTTGGTTGTCTTCGGTTGGCACACGGAAGTCGTGGATATGGTTGCCGACAACTTTGCGGGCAACTGCAAGATTCAAGGTGGCGTGTCTATGAAGAAGCGTCAGGAAGCCGTGGACGCATTTCAACAGTCAGACGACCAAAAGGTAATCGCCTGCCAAATCAAGGCGGCTGGCGTTGGTCTGACCCTTACCGCAGCGAGCGACGTGCTGTTTATCGAGCAAGGTTGGACTCCCGCCGATATGGAACAAGCGGTAGACCGTTGCCACCGTATCGGTCAGACGGACTCCGTGACGGGCTGGCTAATGCTCACGCAGAACACGATTGACGAAGACATTGCGGCTCTTATCGAGCGCAAGCGGGGAATCGTAAACCGTGCCATTGACGGTTCGGACGACGACGAGCAAGAAGACAACTCATTGTTGGGCGACCTTATTGTTGCTCTCGCCCAGCGAGGAATGGCGCAATAAACGAAAAACCCCCACCTTGCGGTGGGAGTAAATCGTCAAACTTTCGCAGTGTCGGGTTGCTTACAGTTCGATTACAACGCCAGACTTTCTGACGAAGACCGTGCTATTTGACGGCGAGAGGAACAATAGCAGGGTTGCTAGAGTGATATGACGCATTTGGGGAGTTAGTTCAGTTGGTAGAACACCTGCTTTGCAAGCAGGGGGTCAAGGGTTCGAATCCCTTACTCTCCACAACCGGATTTTGGAAACTGTTTTGTATCATTGGGGCTATGGAAACGCCATTCTCTACCGACAGCCTTTTGTCGCACGTCGCTAAGGGTGGCGTGGGGTCTGGTATCAAGGGTCACACCACGGCTCAGCCTGAGCGTCAATCCGACCCCGGCCGTAACCAAGTTTCCGAAGACCGCTATCAGTCCACCCGTGAGGAAATGCCTCAACCGAAGCCGGAGGCAACGCCCAAGCCCGCCCCCGCCAAGCGAAACTGACTTAAAGCCCCGAAGAACAATCCGAGTTCCAAAACTCCCGCTAACCGCAAGCAACCGGAACACGGCCCGCACACGACGGCTGGTAAAACGCCTGAAGAAATCAAGGAAATGACTTCGAATATTGCCCGTGCGTTGAAGCGTGGTCGTGACCCCGAAATTACACGCACGTCATTCCCCGACATTCTCAAAGCAATGGCGCACCTCGGCGGAAAGTCACCGCTCGACATTACGGAACTGCGTCTTATGGGCACATACCTCATTGGGCACAATGGCAAGGGCTTTGCACGAAACAAAATGCCACAGGTTGAATCAAACGAACGTGGCGAGTTTTTGAAGTGGCTAGGCGACAAGCACGGCATTACCTTCACCAAGAAGGAAGTAAACCCCGAAGACCTGAAGCCGATTCAGAAGGAAATTAACGGGCGCAAGTCTGGTGGAATTTTGGAATCGTATCTGAAGAAGGGTGGCTACCCCGACGACCAGCGAATCCTCGTCACCTCGGACGGTCACGTTCTCGACGGACACCACAATTGGGCGGCGGCTGTCGCAATGCACATTTTGAACCCCTCAATGCGTCTGCCGGTCTACGAAATCAACACGACGTGGGATAACGCCGTCAAGTTGGGTTTGGCGTGGGACAAGGAAAAGGGCGTGAAACTGCAGGAAATTACCAGCGTTCCGCAGGACGTTAAGAAGTCTTTTTTCACCGACGACCTTCTTCGTTCACTATCCAATTACCCCCGTCGCTAGAGCGATACACTGAACAAGCCCTACGGGGGTGGTGTAATTGGCAACACAGCAGATTTTGGCTCTGCTATTCAGGGTTCGAGTCCTTGCCCCCGTGCTAAACCCCCTTTTGCATTTTTGCAAGTAGCCTTACTGTATGGCTATTAACGTCAAAGCGGAAAAAGTTGCTATAGATTCAATTAAACCCCACCCCTCAAACCCCCGTATGGGAGACGTGGCGGCGATTGCCGAATCACTTACCGTCAATGGGCAATACTCACCCGTGGTTGTGTGGAACGACATAATCATCGCCGGAACCCACACTTGGAAGGCGGCTAAGTCGCTGGGGTGGAAGGAAGTCGCCATTACCCGCTACGAAGGCACGGAAGACGACGCTCTGCGAGTGCTAATAACCGACAACCGCACCTCGGACATTGCCACCTACAACAACGAATACTTAATTGACCTTTTGCGGGAACTGCCCGACCTCGAAGGAACCGGCTACGAACCGTCAATGCTGGAAGAATTGGAATCCGAATCCGAATCGTCCGGCGGGGGCGTTTCCCAGCCCAAGGACGAAGCCGACGAAATTGAGAACCTCAATGTTCCAATTCGCATTGGGGCGTGGCAGGCGCAACTTGACCACGAACTCCACGAAATCTGGTTGAACTCCATTATTGAAGTCGTGGGCGACAAAAAATCCGCTATCAACAAAGAACTGCGGGCACGGCTCGACGTTCCAAAAGAACCTAAAGCCTCGAAGCCGAAGGAACCCAAAGAAGCAAAGACCGCTAAGCCCGCTGAATACACGCTGGAAGCCACAGAACTCGTCCCCCTCTCGGAACTACGCCGATACCACAAGAACCCCCGTGAGGGCGACGTAGGGGCTGTGAGCGAGTCTCTGCGGGTTTTGGGGCAGTATCGCCCCGTAGTCGTGAACCGACGCACCAACGAGATTTTGAAGGGCAACCACACCGCTGCCGCTGCCTCAGCCCTTGGGTGGACGGAAATCGCCGTGGTTTGGGTAGACGTGGACGAAGTGGCGGCTGCCAAAATCGTTCTGGCGGACAACCGCACGGCGGACAAGGCAACTTACGACAATGACCTACTAGGTAGCGTCCTAAAGAGCCTCGATTCGCTGGAAGGCACGGGCTTTGACGACGAAGATTTCACTGAAGTTTTGGAAGGTCGTGAATCTACTCCTAAGCAACCAAAGGTGAAGTTCAAGGTGGGCGAATACGGTTTCTCCGCCCCAGAGAGCATTTACGAAGAATGGCTTGAAGGAGTGGAAATGCCCAATGAGGCACTGCACCGTCTCGGTATCCCGATTACTGCCGTTGTAGCGGAATAACACAGTTGTAATTACAACACGCAACACCGCCAAGATTGTGAAAAAGCGCACAATCTATACAAGCGAAGAAGATTTTGTGGAGATTCCCCTGTCGCTTTGTCGTTTTGCAACACTCGATTTGGAGTAATCAAGGGGTAGTTTGTAAACCGTGGGCACATTTGTTATTGACCTGACCAAAGAAGAATACGCACTTCTCGAAACGGCGGCGAAGGAAATGAACGTCAGCGTGGAAGAATACGCTTCCGAGGCTATCTCTGCTTTCGTTCGAACGTGGGTGGCAAAATACGCCAAGACGTGCGTGAACTGCGGTGGCTACGTTGTTATGCCGAAGGACGTTTGGAAGCACCTTCGCACCAATGCCGAGCATTGCGATTTGGACGACCCCGATTCGTTGTCCGCCACTATCACTGAATAATCTTTTTACCACCCAACCCTGCTACCATTTGGAAATGGCTACAGCGCAGGAAGTAGGCGGTTTTTACCCGCAGATGAAGTATGTCCTGCTTTTGGCGGCGCAAAGCCCCGACCCCTCGACGCAAAATGCGGCTTGCCTGACTTATGGCGGCGACGATTTGTTTGCTTTGGCGGTAAACGATTTTCCAAATGACGTAGTGAAATCTCCTGAGCGGTGGGAACGCCCGACCAAGTATCACTTTGTTGAACACGCAGAGCGCAACGTGATTTACCAAGCCGCCCGAAGCGGTCTTATCACCCGTGGGGCGACAATGGTGGCTGTTTGGGCTTCGTGCCACGACTGCGCCCGTGCAATTATCCAAGCGGGCATTACAACGGTGGTGCGCTACAAGTCGCCACACCACAACTCGCATTGGGACGACAGTATCGAGTCTGCCGAGCAAATGTTTGCAGAGGCAAACATCAGGGTCATCACCCTCGACCAGCCGATTGACGATATCCCGCCGATTCTTCGCAACGGGGAGTTATGGACACCAAGCGTATGAACCTGTGGTCGTGGATTTTGAGCATTATGGGTCTGACGGGAACTTACTTGACGGGCAGACGCTATTGGTGGGCGTGGGTCGTAATGTCGTTTTACAACTTGGCGTGGATTGCCTACTCGGTCATTAGTAAGCAATACGGATTCTTACTTGCGTCCTGCGTCTATCAAGTCATATACTTCCGCAACGCAATCAAATGGCGAAAGGACAGCCGTGGGTAAAAAACTGAATGAAGCAGTCGAGATTCTCTCGAATGAAGCGAACCACCACACTCGTTTGGCATTAGCCAAGCAGACGGAGTTTGAGAACGGTTTTGCTCAGGGATTCACCGAAGCCCTGCGTATCGCCCGCAACATTCAACAAAGGGAGAACTAATGTCGCACACTGTTATCGCCGTGCTTTGCTCAATCATTTCTTGCACACTTGGTTTTGGTGCTGGATTTTGGGCTAGAGGCAACTAATACTTGACTACGAACCACCAACTCTGGTAGAGTGGGTGTAACCGACCAAAGGAGGGGCTATGGCCTCGCTTATCATTTTGTTTGTTGCCATTGTGACGATTGGCTCGTTCATTGACTCACTTGTTCAGCCCAGCACGGCTTACGCCAAGGCTGGTAAGAGCAAGGCTCTGTGGGCGTTGTTGATTTTCTTCTTTGGCATTTTCGCAGCGGTTCCCTACCTCGTTGCGATTCGACCCGTGGTTGTCGCTGCCAAGTAATGCCCATTCACATTGACGTTCGAGTCAATGACCGTCCAATCAAGTCTTTGCACATTGGGCGTGAATCGGGTGGCACGGACGCAGACGACCTCAACACCTACGTCATAATGGAAACCGCCTTCGGGGATACTCCGTTGCGCTGGGACTACACGACACGCTTTCAGCACCGCTACGGAGACGGCGTAGACGTTTGTATCCGTAAGGGGCTAGAGGCTCTCACTGAGGAACCCGCACCGTGAACACGGTAATGCTGGTTGTCGCTGTGTTGGCGGGGTTGCTTTGCATTGTGGCGGGCTGGTGGTTCGGCAGATGAACGACGAAAAGGTAGTCAGCGAGTCTGACGACGAAAAGGTAGTCACCTGCGACCACACCCTCTCGACCATTGCTCGTATTCTTGAAGCGGGGCTGAACTGCCCCAACTGTGGAGAGACTGCAAGTTCAGAAATCCGTGCAAGTGGCGATTCTGACGCGTTGCCCGTAAATGAGTGCGAACACCTATGGCTCAGTAGAGCCAATGCTAAATACCAATGGACTGTTTTCACCTACTGCCCTAAGTGTGGAGAGAAACTATGAACCACACCATTTCAATAGAGAAGGGGCGTGAGGGCTACCACCTCAACGGCGAACGCTGGGTTTGTTCGTGTGGCTCTAAGGGTATTTGGTATGGCTGGGGGGCGCACAGGGAGTTGGCGAAAGAACACCTACGCAAGTTTGCACCTTGCACCTCTAAGGCGCACTTTGGAAACAAGGCTCGCTGGGAGTTCTGCCCCAAGTGCGGGGTGGCGTTGTGAACAAGCGTCTACAGATAACGCTACCTGCATACAGTTATGCACACAGGGGGCAAAACAAAAGTGACGAATACGTCACAACCAACGCAAAGGACACATTGTGACAAATCAGTCACCTAAAGATTTCCAAGCCCTGCGAGAGAAGCACTTACGAAAGAAGTTCATTCCCTACTGCTACCAATGCGGGACGGAATACCCGTGCGACGTAATCACCGTGCTAGACGCTTGGGAAGCCAGCCTGATTTGCGACCACACAACCATTGAGAACGGCGTGGAACGACGCTGGTGGTTCTATTGCCCGAAGTGCAACCAAACGCTATGAGCGTCCCATTTCTGATTATTGCCTTCAGCCTCGGAGTAATGGTCGGTGCTATCACAATTTGGGTGGCGGGTAGATGACCCGAACCGCCCCTTTGCCCGACTGCCCGCACGGTTGGGCTGAGGCTTCTTGCCCGCACTGCGCCCGTGAAGCCCAAATGAAGGCTCGAATCAAAGAATTGGTAGACGGTGTGGAGAAAGCACTAATGACCGCAAAGTTTTTTGACTACGAATCCATTGTAGAAATTTTGTATCCGTTGATTTACGAAGACCCCAAATGAACATTCCCGAGTTGCAACGTCAAGGTCTTCGAACCGCTCTTTACCCGTGGGAAAATGACCTTGCATGGCAAGTAGGTCGAGGGCGCACTGAGCAAAATCTTGCCAAGTCCAACCGCCATTCTTACGACGCTTCCAAACTGATGAAGGACAACGAGTTGGCAAACGTCCACTCAGCCGCAGCGGAAATTGGAACATTCCGCCTTATTGGTGGCTATTGCTACAACGGGATTTGGAACGCCAGCGACCACAACCTCTACAAAGAATTGCCCGACGGTATTTTGGCGGAAACCGAGGTGGAGGTAAAATGGCGACGCACCGCTTTGTCTATGCCGGTGGACAAGAAGGACGCAGAACGTAACCGCCTTGTCCTTTGGGCTGAAAGCCGTCTAGCCCAATGCGCCTGCGAAGTGTGCAGTGATGAACCGCCTCGAAGCGAAACCCGTGTGCGCCTTTTGGGTGGGGGGTTTGCCAGCGACCTCTATCCTCTTGGAACCGCTTACAACGGCGACCCCAAAAGAGTTGCGGTGAACGCCAATTTGCTAACCCCAATTTCGGTATTATTGGCGACACTAAAGGAGAAGAAGTGAACGACTTTGTGAATCACCCCGCACATTACACCAGCGACCCGTCGGGTATTGAGTGTATCGAAATTACACGTCACCGGAATTTCAATATTGGAAACGCAATTAAATATCTGTGGCGAGCCGGTATCAAGGACAACCAAAGGCACATTGAGGACTTAAAAAAGGCAATCTTCTACATCAACGACGAAATCAACCGCTTAGAGAAGGCTCGCAACCGCTAATGCAGGACATTCGCTCAATCCGAGCCGCCCAGAACCGTGCCGAGGAACTCCTTTTGGAACTTGTGACGGAACGCTTGATGAAGAACAAGCCTTCGTCCAAAGAGGACTACGAGAAGGACGACAAAGAAGCCGCCGAGCGTGGCTACCCGATTAGTGAAATCGAGAAGGCGCACCGCACGGGCTACGACCTTGGTTGGTGGGACGCTGTTGAGCAACTCCGTGGCATTATCGAAGAGATGAACGAAAACAACGAGTATCGGTTGGCTCGGTGATTTTGATTTACCCCCACGACCTTGTGGATTCCCGACTGCCCGAATGGGTGGATAGTGAAATCCCATATCGAGGCAAGTGCCGAGGCTGTGGCGGACAGGACGCACGGCACAGGACGATTGAGGCGATTCGTCGGCTTGTGACCAAGGGGGAAGCCCCCGCAGACGTGGCGAAGAAGTATCACGTCACCTCAGAGTTAGTGATTCGGATTTGCAGTGAATAAGCCTCAGTATCCCGACCCGTCGCTCATTGCTTCGATTCAACACGAAGCCGAGAAGTTGGGCTACCTCGTCGCACAAGTCGAGGAAATGTTTGAGAACCACGCCAAGTATGACCGTCACCAAGTGACCGTGAATCACGCTCTACGGGCGGGCGAGATTACAAAGAAGTGGCTGGCGGGCGAAATGACCGACGAAGAAATGGCGGTGGCTTCAGCCGTCCTCTCACAGACCACCAGCGACGCTTACGACGTAATCAAAGCCAACTACCAGCACAACATCAACCGTCTAAACCAAATGGTGCAAGACGGCGTGACCAACGGCAAGGGGCAACAAGACGAACTCAACGCCACGCTGGACAGGATTCTTCGAGAAGAATAAACGCCCGTTGTAAGTGGTTTAAAAAAACTCGGCATACGATTCCCTGTGAAGGGGGTCGTTATGAGAGACAAACTCTTAGACGTTCAAGTAATCACTTTCATTAAAGACGAGTGGGTCGTTGTCGCCCTTGGTTTGGAAATGGGCGTAAAGTTGGCTACTTTCCCCACACGGGCTGAGGCTGAACAACTAAAGACCTCGCTTGACGCACTCTTGATGTAATCTGTGGTTTATGGAAAACCCATTTTCAACTGACGCATTGCTACCGAACGCCAGCACCTACCCCGTCGTCAAAGGCGGGCCGGGCAGTGGTCGCCACAAGGAACCTTATTCAATTGAAGCGAATAGCGAATCGTCTCTCTACCGTCAAGCAATTGGTCGCAGTATGCCCACCCCTTACGTTCAAGCGGTAAAAGACCCTAACGGCTCGGTGGCGTATTACGAATTCTCAGACGAAACCGGAAATTTCAAGTATTACGGCAAGCCCAAAGTAGAACCGGACTACAACGCATACACTATGAGTCCCGCCGGAGACGTGGAGGTTGCGGACTATGCAGTCCTTCTAGACGCTCGCAATGGCACTTATTGGGAACCCTCCGACACTTACGACACAGAGGTAGATTACAATTTCTATTTGCCCGACGAAATCAACGACATTATGACCGACCTCGCCAATGACGGGAAACGCGAAACCAATGGCATTTATTCGGTTCGAACCGACTCGTTGATTGAGGGCTTTACCAACTTTTCCTTCTCCGAATCAGGCAAGGAAGAAGACGCACCGAAGGAACTCACCCCTAACAGTTGGGTCTACGGAGACAACACCAAGGGCGAGCGAGTTCCAATCTGCACGGCTGCACAGGCGTTGCACTTTGCTTACACGGGCGGCGCAAAAGACCCTTCTAGTTCTTGGATTGACGCAAAGGCAACGGATTACGCAGAAGCCCGTCGAGAAGAAGACGATTTTAGGGAACCCGACGATTACGACGGCTACGACGGCGACTACTAATAAATGCAATTGTGGTCGTGGGTATTAGAGGGAATCGGTGTCTGCGGTTCTTTTCTAATCGGACGTAAATATTGGTGGAGTTGGCTGGTTGTCTTGTTCAACCTGTGCCTGTGGCTTATCTACGGAGTTGTTAGCCACCAATACGGTTTTGATTTCTTTGGATTTTTTTACGGCATTGTCTACTCCCGCAACTTGGTGAGGTGGTTCCGTGAGCGAAACGACAAATAACCCGCTCGCTTGCTTTACCGAGTGCCCGCAGTGCGGGTTTGAACTCACCCCCGAACACGCCCACTTCAAATGTCGCAAGTGCGGGTGGCGGGATTCTTGCTGCGACTAAATCCAAAATCGCTGGTGTAATCTGGGGGCTATGAAGACCCCGTTCTCAACCTCAGAACTGTTGCGCCCGTTGAGCAACTACCCCGTTGCTAAAGGTGGGCCGGGGTCGGGTCGCCACCCTGAAGGGACAGGTCGTTACCCCGCCAGCGTGAACACCAACGGCAAGATTACTGACCGTGACGAAATGGTGCGTATAGACACCGATATTGCCGACAAGTATTACAAATACATAAGGAGTATGTCCGACCTTGACGCTGCCGGAAGCAAGGCAGGTAGGTTTGCGGAAAAGGGCGTAACACGCACCAAAGAGGGCTACGGCAAACAGCAACGGACTATTTACACCACCATTACGGGCGAACAAATGGTCAATCCCACGGATAGGCAACTTATCGAAGCACGTTTGGCGGGCAAGTTTGGCGAGTTCCCCGCAACGACGCAATACGGGTCGCCTACCAATTTTCAACAACAGTTCGATAGTGCTATGGCGGAATACACAAAGGCACTAGACAACCGCCAAAAAGCCGCTGAAGTTTATGCAGAGGCAGACTCTCACTACCAAGGGTGGAATCGTTACTTCGGTGTCGAAAACGGTCACATTCACTCGTCAATGGAGTGCCATTCTTGCAACAACGGCATAAACCCCACTTCTTTTGTATGGTTGCCTAGTTTTTCTGGTTTGACTGAAGAAGAAGCCGTTGCCCAAGGTGGTTCAACGCTTTGCACCCACTGTTTCCCCACTGCGCCCGTCGAATGGACGAGCGACACCTTCAGCACCGCACGGGTCGCTGGCGATTTGCACATCAGGGCTGATTTCTCCGGACAAGACGTTTCTGGTAAGGATTTCACCGAGCAACGTGGCAAGGAGAGCGACTTCAGCGGCGCAAAACTTATTGGCACTAATTTCACTAAGGCTTATGTCCCATTGGGTAGTTTCCGAGGCGCAGACCTTACCGACGCAAACTTGACGAAGGTAAACGCTGAAAAAGCCGATTTTTCCAACGCAACTTTGGTCAATGCCGATTTGTCGGGGGCAAAGTTGGAAGGGGCAAACTTCCAAGACGCTGACCTCTCCGGTGCGAACCTTGCACGAATGAAGCCTTTTAGTGCTTCTTTTGACGGGGCAAATCTTCAAGGGGTTCGAACCGCTGCTTCCGCTAAGGGCGTTGGTGGAACCGACATAAGGAACGCCACCTTTGAAAGTGCCGACTTGCGAAATGCCGACTTGCGTGGTTTTGAGGCAAACTCCTTCAGAATGAAACTACCGTCGTTCGCTATGGCTGACCTAAGCGGCTCAACATTTGCCGACCCGAAAGTAAACGACAAAGACTTCAGACCAGATTATCGTGGTGAGTTGAAGGCAGACTTTTCTGGTGCAAATCTTTCCAATGTAAACTTCGCTGGTCGTGAGATTGGTGGCAAATTCATTGACGCTGACCTCACCAATGCCAACTTTGCAAAAGTAAAACTTTCTAGGGACGGACGAGAGCCGGACGCAATTTTCAATGGTGCTGACCTTGCGTTTGCCAACATTGAAGGTGCGAACTTGTCCGGTGCTGACTTCACGGGTGCTAAGAACTTGGACAAGGTTCAGGGTGAGCCAGCACGACAAATTACTAGAGAACCGATTGACGGTGAATTTATGCTGGCAGCACCAGCCTCCGAGTGGAAAAACGACGCTAACTTCAAAATCGTCGTTGGCGACTACCTGCTTCCTGAAGGATACGATTGGTCGTCCACCAAGGGCATTTTCAAGACCACCTCGGCGTAAGTAGGGGCTAATGCGTCCTATTTCCAAAGGTGGAGTTGGCAGTGGTGTAAAGGGGCACGAAACCGCCCAGCCCGCTCGTCAATCAGACAAAGAGCGCAAGAACGAACGAGAAATGGAAGAGGCAATGCGCCTCGCCCAAGAAGAAATCGAAGCCGGACACCGATTCCGTGCTGACCGATACAAGATTCAGTCGTTAGTAAATTTTCTTCAGGTTTGGAATGAGAAGGAGAAGCAGGTCGCCAAGGGCGGGCCTGGTTCTGGCAGGCACAAGGAGATTTCCGACGTTATTGACGAAGAACTCCTTGCTCGTTTCCAAACCGCCGTCGAATCAGACAAATACTACGAACCCAGCAATTACACACCCATTGACCAAGACGCATACGCACAACAAGCCAAAATGTCGGTGGCAGAGCAAATTTCCCAATATTTCACTACCGACCAACGCCAACGCCTTGCCGCCCGTGCCGCCATTGTTACCTACGACCCCATTCGAGACAAGTCCGTCACTATCCCCACCGACCAACTCACGCCAGCGCAAGAACAAGAAGCCGTCCTCATTGGCGTAGGGATTCTCATCAACAAGTGGGCGGGAACATCAAATGACCACGACCCAGAATCGCTCGCTATCCAAGAAACCGCCAAAAGGGTCTTTGGGCTGAAGGACACGCTCGATTGGACAATGTATGACCAAGGCGTTGCCAGCACCCCGCTCGAAAACAAAGAAGTGCAAAAATTCCTTGCCGACAACGGCGATATCTACGAGACGTTCCTCAAAGCCCAATACAAACTGACCCAAGATTTTTTCAAGGAACACGGCATTACCGAGGTGACGGTTTACCGAGGCTTCAAGTTCGGCTACGGCGCAGATGACGTGCCTGAATGGGCAAAGCAACAAGTCGAGAACAACTCCAAGGATATGCAGAGCAAGTATCAGGGCAAGGACTTACTCCCGCCCTACCAAGCCACGATTCCACTACGCCCGCTGTCGTCTTTTTCTTACTCGCCCCTCACGGCGTATAACTTTGCTACACGGGTAGTCGCCACGGCGACAATTCCCGCCAAGGACATTCTCTCCACCGCCCTTACCGGCGTTGGCTGTCTCCACGAAAAGGAATTGGTGGTTCTCGGCAATCAGCGAGAGTGGACAATTGGAAACGGCGAAGGTTTCGTAAACGAAACAGTGAAAAAGGGAGGGCCTGGTTCCGGCAGACACCCCGAATCAGGCAGTCTCCCCAACGGTTGTTCGTGGGAAACGCCAAAGGATTGGAAATTTGTCGGCAGTGACCGAGTGCTGAATGGCTCGACGGGCGAACCAACCGACAAATACATACTCAACTACTTGACCAGCAAGGATAACGCAGTTCAAGTGGAGTGGTCGCAGGATTCAGAGGGCAATTCCGAGGCGTGGAGTCCGTCTGACCGAGAAAGTAGTGAAATCGTCAGTGCGCTCGACCAACTGAACCCAGAGGGCGGAATACAACTGTTTTTTTCCAATGGCAACTTTGGTGGTAGAACGGCAGTCGCTTACTACGAAAACAACCTCGGAATGGCGGCGGGAATTCGCCCCGATTCTGGCTACCAGCACCAGATTTTGATTGCCGACAAGGGTATCTACAAGGGCGTAGTCCGACAAGACATTGAGGCGGCTATGGGGGGAGAACAACCCGACCATTTTTCCCCGTTCAGTAGCACCCGTGAGTATGACTACACCCACTACCAAGTAGGCGGTATTAGCACCAACTCAGCCGAAGTCGCCTTCAACACGATTGCCCACGAACTCGGACACTACGCCTTCGAGCGGGATATGGAAATTTCTTACAGCGACAAGGCGCAGGACGGACGAGACGAAGGATTCCATTGGGACACGAAGAACCTCGACAAGTTGGTTCCCGTGCTTAGCGGAATGGCAGAACTCGCCATTGAAGGCAACGAGTTTTGGAACCGTCAGGAATACCTGACGGAAGAAGAACGGGATTCGTATTACGAAATGACGACGGAGGCGTATTGGAAGGAACGATTCAGTGAAATCCAACGC
>Ga0208106_1000417_pt1 | contig 14484 bp, 10 predicted proteins | sample CryBogCBE25Jul08_FD_184577 | JGI IMG/M metagenome (GOLD analysis project Ga0208106, IMG submission 184577) | Freshwater microbial communities from Crystal Bog, Wisconsin, USA - CBE25Jul08 (SPAdes) | ecosystem: Environmental > Aquatic > Freshwater > Lake | place: Crystal Bog, Wisconsin, USA...
GAGGAGAAAAAAGAGGGGGGTGAGAAAAAAGAAGGCGGCGAAAAAAAGGAAGGTGGAGAGAAAAAGGAATCCAAAAAAGCAGCCCCTCAACGAACCTATGAAGGCATAGAGCCACTTTTTTACCTAGACTCTAAGCGCCAACCCTACATCGAACCCTTTAACGAACGGGGCGAGGATAAATACTACCTATGCAGAGGCACTGTTGGTGAGTGGTATAGAGAATTACTCACCAAAGATATGAATATTTTGGCTGAAAAAATGGGTATACAAACCGTTACGGGTAAAACCTGCGCCATGCGACTTGTACCCACTGAGAAGCCTCCTAAGTTACCGATTGTCACCATCGAGTTTTATATCAACACAGATGTGATGCGCACTTGCTTGCTGGGGGAGCACTGCCCTCAACCACGTTTTGTTATTTTCTCTGTTAAAGAAAAAACACTCTACAGGACTTATATTCTTAGTGACCATTCAAAACACATTTACAAAGAGTTCTGTTTGAATAATAAAAGTGAGATCCTCGCGGAAACCTCATGCTGGAAGTTCTTTGAAGAGGAGTAGCCTCTAACCCTTAATATTGACAGATTTAATAATGTCATATTATTTAATCAAACTTTGATTATTTCCACCTACCAGACTTTGTAGGTAATTTAGACCCTAAATTAATTAAAAATCTACCGGGTAAACCACGATGTTTACCTACTCTATTTCTTGATGAAATAAGACTTGGTGTGCCAAACAGTTTGGCACTTAGAATTTTCTTTAGAAAAACAAAAAAACCAGCACACTGCAAGCTAGTCTTGCTGCTCATTTCTTTCAAAAGTACATATGGCTTCAGTTTCAATATCAAGGGTTTTTAAAAATTTCGGCACAAGCCAAATCATCAAAGGAGTATCCATTGATATAGAGGACGGCGAATTTGTGGTTTTAGTGGGCCCCTCTGGATGTGGTAAATCGACCCTTCTTAGAATGATTGCAGGCTTGGAGGAGATTGGTGGTGGGGAGATCAGCATTGGCTCAAAAGTAGTCAACAACATGCCCCCTAAAGAACGAGACATCGCGATGGTGTTTCAAAACTACGCACTCTACCCACACATGACGGTTAGAGACAACATGGCTTTTTCTTTGATGCTGGCCAAAGAGAGTGCAACCAGTATTGAGCAAAGGATTTCAAAAGCCTCCAAAATTCTAGCCCTTGACACCTTACTTGATAGATTCCCACGCCAGTTATCGGGCGGTCAACGTCAACGCGTTGCGATGGGCAGAGCGATTGTGCGTGACCCACAAGTGTTCTTATTTGATGAGCCACTATCAAACCTTGATGCAAATCTGCGCGTTTTAATGAGAACCGAGATCAAGGAACTTCACCAAAGGCTTAAAACAACCTCTATTTACGTCACCCACGATCAAATTGAGGCGATGACGATGGCTGACAAAATCGTGGTGATGAAGGACGGACGTGTCGAGCAAATTGGAACTCCGCTTGAACTTTATGACTTCCCTGATAACAAGTTCGTCGCCGGCTTTATTGGTTCACCTTCGATGAACTTTATGCCAGGCGTAGTTAGGGGTTCTAACGTCGTATTAAACTCTGGGGACGCACTGCCTATCCCTCACGGGGCCAAGACAGAGGAAGGTCAGGCTGTGAATTACGGAGTAAGACCTGAACATTTGATTATTTGCGCAGAAGGCATGGGTATATCCACCCAAGTCTTGGTTGTAGAGCCAACGGGTGCTGAAACTCAGGTTTTCTCAAAAGTAGCTGAACAACAAATCACCAGTGTGTTTAGAGAGCGCCATACCTTTAAACCTGGTCAGACGATTAATCTCTTACCAGATGTTTCTCGCGCTCACCTCTTTGATTTAAACAGTGGACAAAGACTCAAGGCTTAATCCTATACTTTTGACGCAGGCAACAAGGCTTAATCTATCGGTCCTACATTTTTTTCATCAAAATATCAACTCACAAACTTTCGTAGCATCACTTTCTTAGCATCACTTTCTTAACATCACCCACCAGGTATTCAAGATAAGATTTTTTTCGCTTCAACCCAGGAGAAATCAACATGTCAGACAACAAACCTTTATCAACACCCAACAGTGCCTCAATTTCCCAGACAAAGGCACCCAATGAGGAAAGAAGAAGTCTTATCAAGGCCTCCTCTGCTGTAGCTGCCGCAGGTCTCGCATCCCCCTTCTTTTGGATCAAAGATGCCAGCGCACAGTGGAACAACACAGTTGAGAAGGGAGCCAAGTTACGCGTGCTGAGGTGGAAGCGCTTTGTTCAAGGCGATATGGATGCTTACCTAAGCAACATTGAAAAGTTCAAAGAGAAAACAGGCGTTGAAGTTGTGGTTGACACAGAGAGTTGGGAGGACGTAAGACCCAAAGCCGCAGTGGCTGCAAACACAGGCGCTGGTCCTGACATTATTTTGGGCACCAATGATGACGCTAATTTATATCCCGATAAATTATTGGACGTCACAGATCTTTGTGAGTATTTATCCAAGAAATACGGCGGCTGGTATGACTCCTGTGAGGCCTACCTCAAACCAGACGGCAAGCACTGGATCGGTGTGCCTCTTGGCGCTACAGGCTCCATCATGGTTTACCGTGAGAGTCATTTGAAGGCTGCGGGTTTTAATACATTCCCAAAAGACACAGACGGATTCCTCAGGATGTTTAAGGCCTTAAAAGAAAAAGGAACGCCTGGTGGTCTTGCACTTGGAAACGCCACAGGAGACAGTGGCTGGACGCATTGGCTGATTTGGGCTTTTGGGGGCTCAATTGTTGACAAGAACAACCGCGTCGTCATTGATAGCCCTGAGACTATTAAGGCTCTTGAATATGCAAAAGAGTTGTACTCCACCTTTGTCCCCGGCACTTTGTCTTGGCTTGATCCCAACAACAACAAAGCGTTCTTAGATGGTCAAATTAGTGCGACCAACAACGGTATTTCAATTTACTACGCGGCAAAAAACTCAACCGATCCAAAAGTAAAAGAGATGGCTGCAGATATCAACCACTCAGTCATGCCGATTGGCCCCGTTGGCGTACCCACAGAGTATCACCTCTTCTTTAGCCAAATGATCATGAAGTACACCAAGTATCCTAATGCGGCGAAGGAGTTCTTGCGCTTTACGATGGAGAAGGAGCAATTTGATCCTTGGTTGTTGGGTGCGGGTGGCTACATTTCTCAGCCGTTGAAGGCTTATGAGACAAACCCTGTATGGACCAATGATCCTAAAAATATGCCTTACAGGGACTCTGTGAAGCACTTAAGACCAGCAGGCTACGCGGGTAAACTGGGTTATGCATCAGCGGGTGCTTTGGCTGACTTTATTGTGCCCAACATGGTTGCTGAGGCGGCCTCTGGCGCTAAAACACCTAAAGAGGCTGCTGAGCGTGCTCAAAAGCGTGCTGAGCGGTACTACAAGGTTTAATCCGGACCTTATACCCATTAGCTTCCCCAAGTTTCCATAAATTTCCAAGTTCAAGTAAGAATTCATGTTCAAAAATTTACAAAATAATCGAAACGCGCTCGGACTGATGTTCATGATTCCGGCCGCGGCAATTTTGATTGTCTTTTTGACCTACCCGCTTGGACTTGGAATATGGCTTGGATTTACGGATACAAAAATCGGTCGGGGCGGTGAGTGGATTGGCCTTGAGAACTACATCTACCTTTGGGACGACTCAGTTACAAGACTCGCTTTGTTTAACACCATGTTTTACACAGTAGTTGCTAGCGTAATTAAGTTCTTTCTAGGTCTTTGGCTAGCAATCTTGCTCAATGAGCGAATTCCTTATAAAACCTTTTTCCGCTCAGTCATCTTGTTGCCCTACATTGTTCCAACCGCATTGTCTGCGCTTGCCTTTTGGTGGTTGTATGACGCACAGTTCTCAATCATCAGTTGGGCTTTATTAAAAATGGGTTTGATAGACCATTACATTGATTTCCTAGGAGACCCCTGGAACGCGAGGTTCTCAACAATTGCAGCTAATATTTGGAGGGGTGTTCCTTTTGTTGCAATTACGCTTTTAGCGGGCCTGCAGACCATATCGCCCTCCTTGTATGAGGCCTGTGCAATTGACGGGGCGACTGGGTTTCAAAAATTCAGACACATCACACTCCCCCTTCTTACGCCCATCATTGCTGTTGTGATGACGTTCTCAGTTTTATTTACCTTCACAGATTTTCAGTTGATATATGTATTAACCAGAGGGGGGCCATTGAACAATACTCACCTGATGGCAACTCTGTCCTTTCAAAGAGCCATCTCAGGAGGGGCTTTAGGGGAAGGCGCTGCAATTGCTATTGCTATGGTACCGTTCTTACTTGCAGCCATACTGTTTAGCTTCTTTGGTCTACAAAGGCGTGCGTGGCAACAAGGCGGCAAAGACTAATGAGAAAAATAAAATGACTGTAGACACGCAAAAGCAACACGAAATCCAAGAGCAAAGCCCAATCGAACAGCACGAGGTGAACTCCTCTCGGTCGGACTCCGATGGCAGTATGGATTATTTAGACTCGTTTCAAAAACGGTTTATCACCACCCTTTTACCCTTGGGTATTTTTGTATTTGTTTTGTTGTTTCCCTTTTTCTGGATGACCATCACAGCAATCAAACCTGATGCTGAGTTGCTAGCGCACACGGGGAATCCTTTTTGGGTGATCAATCCAACCCTTGAACATTTTGAAAAGTTACTTTTTCACACCTCCTACCCTCAGTGGCTTTGGAACACTGTTTTCATCTCGGTGATCTCGACTTTTGTGTCTTTGCTTTGCTCTGTTTTTGCAGCTTATGCAATCGAGAGGCTTCGCTTTAAGGGATCTAAACAAGTTGGGTTATCCATCTTTTTGGCCTATCTCGTTCCGCCCTCAATTTTGTTCATTCCTTTGTCTACCATCGTGTTTCAGTTGGGACTTTTTGACACCAAATGGGCTTTGATATTGACTTACCCAACCTTTTTGATCCCATTTTGCACATGGTTGCTCATGGGATACTTTAGATCGATCCCCTATGAGTTAGAGGAGTGTGCGCTCATGGATGGAGCTACAAGGCTAGAGATTTTGATCAAGATAGTTTTACCTTTGTCAGTGCCGGGACTTATCTCTGCAGGAATATTTGCATTCACTTTGTCTTGGAACGAGTTTATCTACGCGCTCACATTCATCTCATCTTCTGAGATGAAAACAGTACCTGTAGGCGTCGTCACCGAGTTGGTTGATGGGGACGTCTACCACTGGGGACCTTTGATGGCAGGGGCCTTGTTTGGCTCACTCCCCGTCGCCGTTCTTTACTCGTTCTTTGTTGAGCAGTATGTGTCAGGTATGACCGGCGCGGTGAAAGAATAAAGTTACGAGTTTGCCCGCATTTTTATGGAGTGCGAGTGAACCGTATCGACTAAGACCTTCACTTGCTCGGGCGGCGTGAATTGGCTGATCCCGTGACCAAGATTAAAAATATGGGTGGGTCCGCTGCAACTGTGGTCAGTGTGAGGTTTACCAAAACTCTCAAGCACATCGACTACCTCACGCTCAATGGCCTGTGCAGGAGCAAAGAGCACATTGGGATCTATGTTCCCCTGGAGTGCTTTGCCAGGAGTGCCTGCACGTCCACCAACGCGGTGGCGCGCTGCGCTTAAATCCGCAGTCCAGTCCAACCCTAAAACCTCGCAGTCCATGTCAGCCATCTCGTCCAACCAAACTGCGCCCCCCTTGGTAAATACAATTCTCGGTATGACTTGGCCATCATGCTCTTTTTTGAGTTGGGAGAGGACTCTCGCGGTGTACTGCAAACTAAAGCTCTTGAAAGCGGTGTGAGCAAGCACTCCGCCCCAAGAATCAAAAATCATGACCGCCTGCGCTCCTGCATCTATTTGAGCGTTTAGGTACTGGGCAACAGAGTCGGCGTTGATCTTTAAAATCTCATGCATCAAATCTGGCCTTGAGTACATCAAAGACTTAACCAGCCTGTAATCATCTGAACCTGCGCCTTCAACCATATAACACGCCAATGTCCAGGGGCTTCCCGAGAAACCAATCAGGGGTACTCTTGAGTGCAGGGCTTTGCGAATAGAGCTAACAGCGTCAAAGACGTACTTTAGCTTATTCATATCGGGCACCTGCAACTTTGCCACATCGCTCTCGGTTCTGACTGGACTTGCAAACCGTGGCCCCTCTCCTTGAGCAAAAGAAAGCCCAAGTCCCATTGCATCAGGGACAGTCAAAATATCACTAAACAAGATAGCTGCGTCTAAATCGAAACGATCAAGCGGTTGCAGTGTTACCTCAGTAGCATAGTCCACATTAGTGGCCAACCCCATGAAGGATCCCGCCTTTGCGCGAGTTGCACAGTACTCGGGTAAGTAGCGCCCCGCTTGTCGCATCAGCCAGACCGGTGTGTGAGGGGTGGCCTGCCTTAGACAGGCGCGAAGGAAAGTATCATTAATTAGTGGCTTATTCATTCGACTATTCTCTCAGAAAGGAGGCTACAAAGACAAAAGCCCAAATCTTAGGATCTGGGCTTTTGTAGGGTTTAAGCTTCTGGCTTTTGTTTTCTGGCCTTGGGTTTTAGATTTAAGGACTTAAGGACTTAAAGACCTAAGAAACTATCAACCTTGGGCCTGCGCTTGAGTTTTAGCTTGAGTTTTATCTAGTTGTCTTTTTAAATCAACTTATTAAATATCAAACACTTTAAATATCAAGCACTTTTGATTGCATTAGCGGTCATGGGTAACTGACGCACCCGCTTGCCCGTCAAACTCGCAACAGCATTGGCAATCGCTGGACTGATCAACGCAGTCGCAGGTTCGCCAATTCCACCTGGCTTTTCCGTGCTCCTCACCAATGTGATATCAAACACAGGAGACTGGTTCATCCTCACCAATGGGAATTGATTGAAGTTGGTTTGTTGAATACGCCCATTTGCAACCGTGATCTCTTGCATCAACGCAGCACCCATACCAAAGACAACGCTGGATTGAATTTGAGCTTGAACGGTATCTGGGTTCACCATATACCCAAGATCTGCAGCGACAGTCACTTTATGGACCTTCACTGAGCCGTCCTCAAGCATTGAGACCTCAGCAACTTGAGCCATGAATGTGTCATACCCCTCCATGATTGCAACACCAAGCGCACGTCCATTGGCCAATGGTTTGCCCCATCCGGCTCGCTCGGTAGCAGTTTTAAGGACATTTACAAACCTTGGCTTATCGTTTAGCAAAGCTAAGCGGTAAGCAACCGGATCTGCATTGGCCTTCTTTGCTAACTCATCAATGAAGCTTTCGTTTGCGAAGGTATTCATCAAATGGCTAACCGATCTCCAATAACCTACTCTTACTCCCGCGTCGTATTTAACTTGGTCGTATTGAGTTGCTGGAATCTTGTATGGACTCTCTAAAGCTTCAACCATAAAAGGATCCGCCACATCTGCTGGCAGTCCAAACAAGCGCCCTGTGATGGACTGAGAAGTGACGCGGTGGGTCAACGCACTTGGTTTACCCTCTGCGTCTGTCGCAGCAACCAAAGTATTTACCGACATAGGGCGGTAAAAGTCATGCGTCATGTCGTCTTCACGACTCCACAGCAACTTGACTGGTTTGTTGACCGCTTTTGAGATCTGTGCGGCTTGGACGATAAAGTCCAAATCAATACGTCTACCAAAGCCGCCGCCCAAAAAGGTGGTTCGCAGTGAGACATCTTCGGGCTTGATACCTAAAATGTTTGCAACCGTTCCCTGAGCTCCGTCTTGCCACTGGGTTGGGCCAATGAGTTGTACTTTACCGTTCTTAAAATGCGCTGTAAAGTTCATCGGCTCAAGGGGGGAGTGAGACAACAAAGGAGTTGTGTACTCTGCCTTGTGAACCTGTTTAGAGGCTGCGATGACGTCCAACGGTTTGCCTGCGCTCACCATTCCCAGGGACTTTCCCGAGACTGAGGCGGACTTGGTTGCGTCCATCATAGCTTTGCTATCCAGTTTTGCTCCGACGCCCTCATCCCATACGATCTTCAGAGCTTTCCTAGCCTGGTTAGCACGCCACCAAGTATTGGCAACTACTGCAACACCATCGGGGATTTGAACGACAGATTGAACGCCCGGCATTTTCTTAGCAACGGAATCATCAACGCTTTTGACGGTGCCTCCAATAACCGGGCACTGCTCAAGTGCAGCGTATACCATGCCTGGGAGAACAACATCTATTCCAAACTCTGCGGTGCCGTTGGTCTTTGCAGGGGTATCCAGTCGTGGGGTGGATTTACCAACGATCTTAAAGTCTTTGGGATCTTTGATAAACGGCTTCTCTGGCACTGGCAATTTAGAGGCCGCCTCGGCGAGTTGACCGTAAGTTGCTTGTTTGTTACCGGGTCCTGTGACAACTCCGTCTTTAGCTGTTAACTGGGACACCGGGACTCCCCACTTCGCGGACGCTGCAGATAAAAGCATCTCACGAACTTGAGCACCCGCTACGCGTAACTTCTCCCAACCATCTCTAACAGAGGTTGAGCCACCGGTGAGTTGAGGTCCGCCTAGAAGTGGGTTTCCGTAAGTTTTTGCGTCAGGTGGGGCAAACGATACTTTGATCTTTTTCAGATCTACGTTCAGCTCCTCTGCAATCAACATCGGCATGGAGGTGTATACACCTTGGCCCATCTCCGAGCGAGCAGAAATCAAAGTGATCGTGTTGTTATCTGCAATGTGCACCCAAGCATTGGGGGTGTGAAGCAAGGCAGCTGCTTCAGCGTCCTTGCCTAGTGAGAGCGATACCCCCATTAACAAGCCACCTGCAGTTACCGCAGAAGCTTTAAGAAGGCTACGTCTTGAGAGCTCAACCTGCGTGTCTGAATTAGTAGCACTAGGGTTGGCTGAAGTTTTATTTCTATTAAATGTAAGTGTCATGTTCTTATTCCTTTAGCGGTATATTGATTTAAGCACTACGCATAACTTGAGCGGCGTCTTTGATGGCCGCTTTAATGCGTGAATAAGTTCCACACCTACAGACATTGCCACTCATCGCGGCGTCTATTTCTGCATCAGTTGGGTTTTTGTTGGTCGCAAGCAAAGCTTGTGCACTCATCAATTGACCCGACTGACAGTATCCGCACTGGGGAACGTCGTGCTTAATCCATGCCACTTGAAGTGGGTGTTTATTATCAACGCCCATGCTCTCAATAGTTGTGACCTTTTGGCCAGCCACGGATTGCAAAGTGATTGAACATGAGCGAACAGCTTGTCCGTTTAACTGCACGGTACAGGCTCCACAAAGCGCCGCACCACATCCGTACTTTGTACCAGTAAGACCGAGTTCATCCCTGATGACCCACAAAAGAGGGGTATCTGCTTCTGCTTTTGCAGAGACCGTCTTACCGTTTAATTGAAAGCTTACGCTCATGACCAACTCCTTGAATATGAATCTGTGAATACTCGTGTAATCTAACCGCTTTGAGCAGTCAAAACGGCTAGGGTTACTACTTAATTGGGTGCAATTTTGAACCCTTTTGAATTAATTCAAAAAAAACTTAAATATCAATAAACTGCCGCATGGGCTTCCACATATAAAGCGTAAAGAGAATGACTACTTGCCATATACAAGCGGTTGTTCTTGGGGCCTCCAAATGCAACATTGGGACATCTCTCTGGCAATTTGATGAATCCAATCGGTTTTGCCTGGGGATTTAGTACAAGCACGCCGTCTAAATCCTCTGATTTCCCCCTGAGTGCCAAGAAAGGTCTACCTGTTCCAGTTGATGTAGGATCGGTTTGAAGGAGTCCGTTGCTACCGTACCCACACCACAAATTACCGTCCTTGTCCACTCTAAAGCCGTCTAGCGCGCCTTGGTCAGCTGCATCATAAAACTTAACCTTGTTGGATAAAGAGCCGTCGGGGGCAACATCGAAACTCCAAATACTTCGATTAGGAGTAGGTCTTGCCTCTACCACATAAAGCTTTTTCTCATCGGGTGAGAACGCTAGCCCGTTGGGATTGAAAATATCAGTAATGACAGCGGTTAACGTGCCGTCCTTCTCAATTCTGTAAACATTGGTGGTTGCTTGTTCGCTCGGGGCTTTTATTCCCTCCCAGTCCCCACTAATTCCAAAGAGTGGATCTGTAAACCAAATGGTTCCATCTGATTTACAAACAATATCATTTGGTGCGTTGAGTTTTTTGCCCTGGTAATTATCGGCCAACACTGTTATTTTGCCGTCAAACTCCGTTCTCGTTACGCGTCTCGTATTTGAATGCTCGCAGGTGATTAATCTTCCTTGCAAATCTTTGGTGTTACCGTTGGCGTAGTTAGAGTTTTCTCTAAAAACAGTTGTCTTTCCTGTGGCTTCATCGAACTTCATGATTCTTTGGTTCGGAATGTCACTAAAGAGAAGGTAGCCGCCTTTAGGAAAATAAACAGGCCCCTCAATCCATCTGTACCCGGTTGCGAGTTGCTCAACGGTGCTGCTATAAATTCTGTACTTCAAAAAACTAGGATCTAGGACCAATATGGATGGGTCTGGGTAACGCTGATTGGGGCTAAAAGGAAAAGATTGAGCACCTGCGCCGCCTAATGCGCCCAGTCCAATCAGACTTGTAGATGTTTGTAAAAATTTTCTGCGATTTTTTGCTATGTCAACCATTTTCTATTACCCTTTATAAATCAAGTGTTAGGCTTGAATGATACGGTTGAAAGTCGATAAAAAGTGAGGTATTAGGGGATCCATTTAAAGGGGAAAACCCTTGTGCAATAACATTTTTAATTTGTATTACATATTTCAATTCAACCTATTGACTGGACTGCTCACTCATTTTTTTCATAAAAAAAGGATAATACATTTTCAAAACTCACCACCTCCCCCCTCTTAACCACTCTCTAAGGTGCGGTTTTACTGGCAAATTTAGTTGTTATTGGACCCTCCTAAAATATGTCACCTTACTGCAAAATAGATTGATTAGACTTTAGTTATGAAGAAAGTGAGTATAAACACACCATCTATCCAGTCAGGATGTAATAATTGTCGGTATCGGTGATCGTCTGAACAGTGCTGAGTCAATCAAAGGCCTATTTCCTGAAAAGGCTTATTTCCTGAATTTGCCCAACAATTCACAAAAACCTCAAATCTTTCCAAACCCTTTACCCCCCCTTTACCAACACTCCCGTAACAATACCTTACTTTCTTGAAGACCGCAGATGGTCTGAGACACAGAAATTTTTAGAGGTACATTTGCTCCATGATTTATCAATTTAGCGCGTTATTGACGACCATTTTTTTTAACAACTATTTTGTAAGATTTAAATCTTTAGCAAAAAACACATTCAAACCACAAATGACGAAGTCATTTTTAACAACTTGGGTTTTTCTTGGGTCTGTTCTTTTAGCCCCAACCCATGTGTTAGCACTCGATGAGTTGGTGACCAAGGAGGTCTTTGAACTTCCAATGTACAACACCGTTGGTGGCCAAGTGATTAGAAATATCAAAGTGGGATATGAGACTTATGGCCACCTGAATGCAACCAAAGACAATGCTATTTTGATTTGTCACTTCCTCACGGGCACTTCCCATGCGGCGGGTAAATATCAAAAGAATGACCCAATTGTTGGCTATTGGGATACGATCATCGGGGCTGACAAAGCCATTGATACCAAAAAATACTTTGTGCTGAGTACTGATACTTTGGTCAATTTAGGGGTGAGTGACCCACATGTGATCACAACCGGCCCTGCCAGCATAAATCCAGTCACTGGCAGATATTATGGATTCAGCTTTCCCATTTTGACCATACAAGACTTTGTCAGAGTTCAAAAGGCACTTGCCGATAAACTAGGAATCAAAAAATTTGTAGTTGTCATGGGTGCCTCCATGGGGGCGATGCAGACTGTGGAGTGGGCTGTTGATTATCCCGATATGGTTGAGAGAATCATACCTGTTGCTTCAAATGGCTTTGAAACAAGTGCCTACATGATTCAAACATTGCACAACTGGTCTTACCCCATATTGATGGATCCGGCCTGGAATCACGGCGATTACTACGGGCCTGGCAAACGCCCTCCGACCCGGGGTCTAACCCACGCACTCGAGGAGGTGACTTTGAGCTCGCGCTCTGTACAGTGGGCTCAAAATATTTTTTCTAATAAAACCGCCGTAGAGGGACAACTGCCCTCACAGCAGTGGGCGTATCGATACGCGATCGAGCAAACATTTACTCAAGCAGCAGAGGACAGAAGCAAAATCTCGGACGCCAATCATTTCTTGTATCTTGTGAGGGCTCAGCAAGTCTTCAAAGCGGGTAACTTCAGCGACACTCAACAAGCTATCGAACAAGTTCAAGCAAAGTCATTATTTATATCTGCATCAAGTGATTTACTTTTTTTCCCCTCCTACGCAAAGTCTGCTGTCAACCAACTTAAAGCGGCGGGTAAGAATGCTAGTTACATAGAAATAAACGGCACAGGAGGTGACTTGGATTCAATCACTGAGATTGAAACAGTTGCTGATCAGATCAAAGATTTCGTTGAACACTGATCAAGCTGATCAGGTTTCTTAGGATATTAGGCACTCAAATGGCTCAAGATGATTGAGCCCATGCTGTGTCATTAATTAGAAAACAAAGGCCTTCTATTGCAAAGACCTGCTATTGGTCAGCAGTAATGTGAGCTTCCCTAACAAGCTTATCGTATTTAAGCGATTCAGCTTTAACGAACTCATAAAACTCTTGAGGTGTATTCTTAGGCACGCTCATGTTCTCTGCTTCAAATCGAGACTTAAGCTCAGGAGTTTCCAAAATAGCATTGATCTCTTTGTTTAGAGATTGAATGATGTATTGAGGTGTACCCTCGGGAGCAAATACGCCTCCCCATAATGAGAAATTAAAGCCAGTTAATCCAGACTCAGAGACCGTTGGTATGTCTGGAAATAACTTAATGCGTTTTGGGGTGGAGACTGCAAGAGCGCGTAACTTTCCCCCATTCAACAGGGGAACGGCAGCACCGGCGCTACTAAAAAACATACTGATTCGTCCCGCCATCAAGTCCGTCATCAAGGGTCCAACACCTTTGTAAGGAATGTGTACCATGTCAATTTTTGCACCAAGCATTAACGCACTCGCGGATAAATGACCAGGAGTTCCTGCGCCAACTGACCCAAAACTTAAGCCGCCAGGATTTGCCTTTGCCATTGCAATTAAATCTTGTAGGTTTTTTATGGGCCCTTGCGCAGAGGTTAAAAGTATCAAAGGTGCGTTTGCAACCAACACAACCGGTACGAGTTCCTTCATAGGGTCGTAACCTAGGTCCTTGATTAACACCCTGTTCAAAACAATCTCACCCGTTTGCCCTAAGAGCAAGGTATAGCCGTCCGCTTTTGATTTTGCTGCCAAACGGGTACCTACCGTTCCAGCAACACCGGGGCGGTTATCTATCAAAATAGGCTGCTTGTAAACAGGCGATAGGTGCTCAGATATCAATCTTGCTAGCAAATCTCCCTGACCACCTGGGGCGTAGGCAACCAGCATATTGATCGGTTTGTTGGGATAAGAGGTGCTGCTGGTCTGGGTATTTTGTCCAGAAGGCGATTGATTGGCATCCTGCCCAGGCCCACCAACAGCAAATGCAGTGCTGATCAAATAAAAATGGATGAGCATACTGATCAGCAATTTGCGGCTCAGAGCCCTCCCCCCAGGGGTCTCAACCAATTGAGGTACTTTTAAAAAATCCATTAATTTTTAGGGTCCGCATTCTCAGAGTTCCACCCACCCCCTAATGCTTTAACGAGAAGCACGGTGTTAAGGAGTTGTTGCCCTTTGTTTTGGACTTCTTGTCTTGCGTATCCAAGGTAAGTTTGTTGGGATAACAAAAACTCTAGTTGATTGGAGGCTCCTGCCTCGTACCTTGCCTGGGATAAAGACCACGCGTTCTTGGAACTCTTAACAGCGACGCTTAATGACTTGGAAGCATCAAGCAAAGACTTTTGAGTGGAGAGGCTGTTTTCGACCTCTTCAAACGCATTTAGAACTGTTTGCTTGTAAGCTGCAACGGCTTGAGTATTGGCAGCCTTTGCTGCATTCACGCCCGCCTCTGTTCGACCGGCGTCATAAAGGGTTTGTGTTGCCGACAACCCAACGGACCAAAGTAGCGCTGGAGTTGAGAACAGTAAATTCCTGTTGTTGGCATCTGATCCGTAGACCTCACCTAGGTTTAGGGTAGGGAAATAGGCGGCTTTGGCAACCCCGATTTGTGCATTGGCAGCTGCCACGGCGCGCTCAGAGCTTGCGATATCGGGGCGTCTCTCAAGTAGCTGCGCTGGCTGAACAAGGGGTACCTGTGGGGGCGTAGGCAAATTAGCCGATTCAGCAATTGAGAAATTAGATGCAGCAACTCCAGTCAAAGTTGCAATGGCGTGTTCGAACTTTGAGCGCTGATCAACTAAATTTTGTAGTTGAGACTCAGTACCTGACATCAATGCACGTTGTTGTTCTACATCCAATTG
>Ga0208106_1000425_pt1 | contig 14324 bp, 10 predicted proteins | sample CryBogCBE25Jul08_FD_184577 | JGI IMG/M metagenome (GOLD analysis project Ga0208106, IMG submission 184577) | Freshwater microbial communities from Crystal Bog, Wisconsin, USA - CBE25Jul08 (SPAdes) | ecosystem: Environmental > Aquatic > Freshwater > Lake | place: Crystal Bog, Wisconsin, USA...
GGCTTTTTAGCTGCGACTTTTTTCTTAGCTACCACTTTCTTTACTACTGCCTTTTTGGCTAATGGCTTTTTGGCGGCGACCTTTTTCTTAACTACAGGCTTCTTGGCTGCAATCTTCTTTGGTGCAGCTTTCTTAGCTACTGCCTTTTTTGCAACAGGTTTTTTAGTTGCAATTTTCTTCTTAGCCACTACTTTCTTTGCTGCTGTCTTCTTGGCCACTGGCTTTTTAGCCGCGGGCTTTTTCTTAACAGCTACTTTCTTAGCAGCAACTTTCTTTGCTACTGTCTTTTTTACCGCTGGCTTTTTAGCCGCTGGTTTTTTTGCTGCGGCCTTCTTTGCGGCCGTTTTTTTTGCAGTTGCCATAACTAACTCCTAGATCAAGTTAACAGATCGCTGGATCAAACGCGCGCTACTTAGGATTGAGTAACAAGCGGTTCTAGCAGCTGAACCTAAGGTTCAACTACTTGAACGGGGTTTAGTCTACTCTCAAAATTGCGATGCTCTCGCGAGATTTAACTCCGTTGAGAGACTAGATATTCCAACTTTAAGCAGTAGACCTATTTCTTTCCTTTTTCGATCCATCCCGTCGATGTTATCGAAGAATTAATCCCAAGAGAGTGCACCACCTGATTGGTACTCAATAACTCTTGTTTCAAAGAAGTTGCGCTCTTTCTTGAGGTCAATCATCTCACTCATCCAGGGGAAGGGGTTTTCCTCATTGGGGAACAACATCTCCAAACCAATCTGTGTTGCGCGTCTGTTAGCTATGTAGCGAAGGTAGCCTTTGAACATAGAAGCGTTCATACCAAGAACGCCTCTTGGCATCGTGTCTTCTGCGTATTTGTACTCGAGTTCAACGGCTTTTGCAAAGAGCTCTTTAATTTCTGCTTTGAATTCATTGGTCCACAGATGTGGGTTTTCAAGTTTAATCTGATTGATCAAATCGATACCAAAATTACAGTGCATGGACTCATCACGCAAGATGTATTGGTACTGCTCAGCAGCTCCTGTCATTTTGTTTTGACGCCCAAGTGCCAATATTTGGGTAAAGCCAACATAAAAGAATAGGCCTTCCATTAAACAGGCAAATACGATCAAAGACTTTAAGAGCACTTGATCGTTCTCTGGTGTTCCCGTTTTGAAGTTCGGATTCATGATCGCATCAATGTAGGGGATCAAGAACTCGTCTTTGTCACGAATGGACTGCACTTCGTGATAAGCATTAAAAATCTCACTCTCCTCAAGTCCTAGTGACTCGACGATGTACTGGTAAGCATGAGTATGAATGGCCTCTTCAAAGGCTTGACGTAATAAAAACTGGCGGCACTCAGGCGCCGTAATATGACGGTAAGTCCCAAGCACAATATTGTTGGCAGCCAATGAGTCTGCCGTTACAAAGAAACCAAGGTTGCGTTTAACGATACGTCTTTCGTCCTCAGTTAAACCGTTGGGGTCTTTCCAAAGCGCGATGTCCCGAGTCATATTAACTTCTTGTGGCATCCAGTGGTTTGCACAAGTAGCTAAATACTTCTCCCAAGCCCATTTATATTTAAATGGCACGAGTTGGTTGACGTCGGTTTGTCCGTTGATGATTCTCTTATCTGCAGCATTAACACGGCGTGAATCAGAGGATGCGTTAGAAGATGCTGAAGACGCGTTCGCAGAATTTGCAGAATTTAAAACTGGAGCAACCTGAGGAATTGGAGCTCCGTCGTTTAAGGTTCTAGGAGTTGTAGAGACGCTTGCTGTTGCAGACTGGTTCACTGAATTCAGTGATGACAGGTTGCCAGCATTTGGCAAAGGCGCTATTGAGGCTGTATCTTCTTCCCAGGTCAACATATAAATATTTCCATTGTTCTAATTATGAATGCAAGTGAACTAAATACAAAGATTTAATAGCACTTGCCCTTGTTGAGTGTTGTCAAAATGCACTGCATTTTCAGCAGTGCAAATGATATACCGCTCTTGAAAATAACGAATCCCAAAGTGAGGTATTACCTCACTTTGTCAAAGACTTTAAGAAGTTACTGACAGGACTCACAGGTTGGATCGTCAACGCCGCAAAACTTAATATCAGTAGCTGCCACGCTCTCAGAAACTTGGGCTCGCGCGGCCTGAGCAATTGCATCCATTGCACTCATGCCAGATCCACCTGAGGACACAGAGTTGAGTTGATTGGTGTGCCCGTGCACAGTTGATTTCTCCACGTGAGTGGCGCTCATCGTACGCAAATAGTAGGTGGTTTTAAGGCCACGCAACCAAGCTAGTTTGTAAGTCTCATCTAGTTTCTTACCGGACGCGCCGGCCATATAGATGTTCAAAGACTGGGCCTGATCGATCCATTTTTGACGTCTCGCAGCAGCCTCCACCAACCACTTGGTTTCTACTTCAAACGCCGTAGCATAAAGAGATTTGATACTCTCAGGCACCCTGTCGATTGGGCGTAAGGATCCGTCAAAGTGTTTAAGATCCATCACCATCACATCATCCCAAAGTCCTAAACGCTTAAGGTCACGAACTAGGTATGAGTTAATGATTGTGAACTCACCTGATAAATTGGACTTGACAGACAAATTACCAAAGCAAGGCTCAATTGATGCGTCCACTCCAATGATATTTGAAATGGTCGCAGTTGGTGCAATCGCTACGCAGTTGGAGTTGCGCATACCGTCCTTGGCAATTTTCTTGCGCAGCGCCTCCCAGTCAAGCGTCTGTGTACGGTCTACTTCAACGTATCCACCGCGCTCGCGCTCAAGGAGATCAAGAGTATCAAGGGGCAAAATCCCTTTATCCCACAAAGAACCCTTATAAGATGAGTAAGCCCCGCGCTCTTTTGCAAGCTCCGTGGAAGCCCAATAAGCGTGGTAGCAAATCGCCTCCATCGAGCGGTCAGCAAATTCAACTGCCTCAGTTGATGCGTAAGGTATACGCATTTCATACAAAGCGTCTTGGAATGCCATCAAACCAAGTCCTACAGGGCGGTGACGAACGTTTGAGTCCCGTGCCTTTTTAACAGCGTAGTAATTGATATCGATGACGTTGTCCAACATGCGCATCGCAATTGTGATGGTCTTTTGGAGTTTGACATGGTCAATCTCTTTGCCATTAGGTCCATCTTTGAGGTGGCGCAGTAAATTGACAGAGCCAAGATTACAAACAGCCGTCTCAGTGTCACTTGTATTAAGTGTAATTTCAGTGCAAAGATTAGACGAGTGAACAACACCAGCGTGTTGTTGGGGTGAGCGCAAGTTACAAGGATCTTTGAAAGTAATCCATGGGTGGCCTGTTTCAAAAAGCATGGAGAGCATTTTTCTCCATAAGTCACTCGCTGGGACTGTCTTACTTGGTTTTAAGTCCCCCGCGCGAGCCAGAGCTTCATATTTTACGTAAGCCTGCTCGAAGGCAATTCCGAATTTGTCATGCAAATCAGGAACATCAGAAGGTGAGAAAAGTGTCCACTCACCTTTCTCCATGACTCTGCGCATGAAAAGATCAGGAATCCAGTTGGCAGTGTTCATGTCGTGAGTACGTCTACGGTCGTCGCCCGTGTTTTTACGCAACTCTAAGAACTCTTCAATATCCAAATGCCAGGTCTCTAGATAAGTGCAAACTGCGCCTTTGCGTTTGCCGCCTTGATTGACTGCAACTGCAGTGTCATTGACCACTTTTAGGAAAGGAACAACACCTTGAGACTCGCCGTTTGTGCCCTTAATGTGTGAACCTAAAGCGCGAACTCTTGACCAGTCGTTACCCAAGCCACCAGCGAATTTGGACAAAAGGGCGTTTTCTTTAATTGATTCGTAAATTCCGTCCAAATCATCTGGAACAGTCGTGAGGTAGCAACTTGAGAGTTGTGAACGCAGCGAACCACTGTTAAAGAGTGTGGGTGTGCTAGACATGAAGTCAAACGATGAAAGAATCTCATAAAACTCAATTGCTCTTGCCTCCCTATCTATCTCATCAAGTGACAATCCCATTGCGACACGCATAAAAAATGACTGAGGTAACTCAATCCTTTGCTTACGAACGTGAAGAAAGTAGCGATCATAAAGAGTCTGCAGTCCCAAATAATCAAACTGAAGATCTCGCTCCGCTTTTAAAGCCTTTGCCAGTCTTGGTAGATCAAATTGTCTGAGGCGCGGATCAAGAAGATCGTTTTCAATTGCTTTCTCAATGAACTGGGGGAAATATTCAACGTACTGAGCCGATCTTTGTTCTGGCGGAACCTCGCGACCAAAGACTTCCTTGGCAATCGTGTGCATCAAAAGTCGTGCAGTTGCATAAGTGTAGTCAGGATCTTTTTCGATCAAAGTTCTAGAGGCCAATATGGAGGCTTTGTAAACTTCCTCTATTGGTACTCCATCATACAAATTTCTAAGAGTCTCATTCAAAATAGGCTCTGCTTGAACATCAGCGCTAAGTCCTTCGCATGCTGAGATCATCAAAGACTTGAGCTTCTCCATATCTAGCGCTACACGTTGTCCGCCGTCCAAAACGTGAAGCACTGGGTGTGCAGGTTTTGCAGATTCTTTTTGTGTTGAGCGCTCTTGGGTTCTACGCTCTCTGTATAAAACGTAGGCTCTTGCAATTTCATGATGGCCACCGCGCATTAAACCAAGTTCAACATGGTCTTGTACATCCTCAATATGAAAGGTACCGCCTCCAGGACGAGAACGCATTAGCGCACGCATAACTGCTTGAGTTAAAGCTTCAACGGTCTCCCTAACGCTTGCCGATGCAGCGCCTTGTGTGCCGTGGACAGCTAAGAAAGCTTTCATCATGGCAACGGCAATTTTGCTAGGCTCAAACGGAACCACTGCGCCGTTGCGGCGAATGATTTGATACTGAGCTAACCCGGTACTTGGGGTTGATAAATTGATAGAACTTAAATCAACATCTGACAGTAGATTACTTGGAGTAGATCCGACCGTAGTAGAAGCTATTTGCATATTCTTAAAACACCTTTTTGATTTCGAAATTCGTCACAAAGCAGACCTTTGAAATGCAAATGTCTACTGAAAATTGGAGAATGGGATTGCGATACCCCACACTATATCTGGGGTATGCGTAGTTTACAAGACACTAGGGGTAGTGTTTTGCACTAATTTGAAAAAAAATTGAAAATAAATAATTTTTCGAAAATTCATTGATTTATGCGTAGTTTTTTTGCTCAAAAATGATGAACCTCTTAAAAGGCTCATAAACACTATATTTCATTAAAAGAAAAGGCATGAAATGCGGGTTTTGAGAGATTTTGGCTCTTATAGCCTGAAAAATAAATGAGTTAAGACTTTGTCTGAAGGGTGATCTTGTCTCTTATCATAGAGATTATCTATGATGTGCACCATTTCGGTAATAAAAGTGCTAGGAGCCCATTGGGATAAAACCTAGGTAAAACTAAGTATTCAAATACTTAATTGCGGACTTGGTCAGGAAAACATGAGCTTTGAAGTCCCAAACTTTTTTGAAATTTTAACCAGTTGAATTGATCACCGGGATCTTTTTTTCGTCCCGCAGCAATGTGTTCATGTCCTGCAAAGTGCTCAATCGGATATTCAATTAGTAACGAGGCGCAAAGAGCACTTAGAGTTTCGTATTGTCCCTGCTCAAAGGTGCCGCCAAATTCAGCCCCCTCTAATTCGATTCCAATTGAAAAATCATTGCAGTTATTCCTGCCTTTGTAGGAGGATTCACCTGCATGCCACGCTCTGTCCGAGCAACTTACGAATTGGATGAGATCTGAATTTCTTTTAATTAAGAAATGAGATGATACTTTTATGCCTCTCAACCCCTCAAAGTAGGGATGTAAATCATGGTTGAGTCGGTTGGTGAAAAACTCTTCTATGTGACCTGTGCCAAACTCATTTGGGGGCAAACTAATTGAATGGATCACAACCAACTGAATCTTTGTAGTTGCCGGTCTTTGTCCAAAGTTTGGAGACCTGACCTGCTTGGCGAACCGGTACCATCCATCAAACCATAACTCAGAATCTGGATGTTGCATTTAGTTTTTTTCTTTTGCTTGGAGATGGTTTGAGCAGCAGTATGGTCCGAGATTTCCGATAACCGCATCAGATTTTGGAAAATGTACACCGCAGTGATTACATTCAATCATGATTTGTGGTCCATTGTTTGAAAATTCCGACTTGGCTGCTTGCTGACTTTGCTTGTTACGACGAATGTAGCTATAAACAAAATACAAGACTACGATTAATATGAGATATTTCACAAACTTCTGGCCAAAATGACTTCCAGTACGAACCTAGATCCTACATACGACAATAACAAAAGAGCTGCCCCAATGTAGAGCATTCTAGAGGCTAGAGTGCCCCTCCAGCCAAGCTTACTACGTCCTAATAGGAGAGTACCTGTTGTTATCCAAGAGAGAATTGCAAAGACCGTTTTATGATCAAACTTGAGTGCTTTAGCTGGTCCATAGAGTTCATCGGCAAACCAGATCCCTGCGATCAGTGTGGCTGTTAGAAGTACGAAACCAGATTTGACAAACCTAAAGGTCAGTCTCTCAAGCGTTAATAGGGGCAAACCCGTTTGGTTGTCTTGAGCAAGCCGCATTTTTTTCTCCGCTCTTTGCAAAAGAATAGCGTGAACTACGGCCACTGCAAATAACCCATATGAGGCCATACCAAACATCAAGTGCAAAGGGAGCCAAGGTGAGGACTGCAGATGCAGCGGATGGCCTATAAAGGACATACTCAAAATTACGCTAAATGCACCCAGTGCAGCCAGGCCCCCGTGGACCCTCAATTGGGGGATTTTCCAGTGCTCTATTGTGTATATGACCAACACCATCCAAGTTGTGGCCGATAGTGCAGGGGCGAAACCAAACTGTGGTTGTCCGTCCTCTGAAATCATGCTGCTGATAATGCTCAGTGCATGAAAGAAAATACCTACAAAAAGTACTTTTAAGCCTGTAGTTTCATTGTCGCGTCGAACCCAAAGCGCTCCAACCGCATAGATCAGCGCTGCCAAAAGGCTGGTCATCAAAAAGAAAGTAGAGAAATTGTTGACACTCATAGAGGATAAGTTTAACTGAAGCTATCATTTTCACAAAATTGCGGAAAATATATCCTGTTGTTAGCTGGCTTCAAAGAATTTCCATGAAATTTAAGAGCTCAATAGCGCTAAAACTACTTAGATTGCGTTCTTGAATTGCTCCATGAAACGTCCCAGTTTTTGAGTCGCCTCAAGAGTTACACCGTTATAAAGGGAGGCCCTAATACCTCCAATTGAGCGGTGACCACTCAGCCCGGAGAACCCTTCGTTTGATGCAAGTTCTAAAAATCTAGCCTCTAACTCCGGGGATTGGAGATTAAATGAAATATTCATCAAAGACCTGTTGGACAAATTAACCGAACTTTTATAGAAGCCCTGGCTTTGATCGATTTGTCCATAAAGGGTAGAGGCTTTTTGTTCATTGATTTTTTGCATATTGACTAAGCCCCCAATTTCCTCCACAAGCCATTTGGTAATTAAATTTACGACATATATTGCAAATACTGGCGGAGTGTTGAAATTTGAATGTGCTTTGGCTTGTACCCTGTAATCCAAAAAGGCTGGGAACTCATTGGGCATCTGCTTCATTAAACTGTCTTTGATCACAACAACGGTTACACCTGCGGGACCAAGGTTTTTTTGAGCATGTGCGTAAATCAGAGCATATTCATGGGCCTGAATTGGAGCAGATAAAAAATCAGACGACATGTCGCAAATCCTGGGGACATTGGGTAACCCCATCAACTCTTTAAACTGAAGCCCCTCTACTGTTTCATTTGAAATGTAATGAAAATAACTAGCTTTGGGGTCTAGTACCAGTTCATCATTCCTCGGGAGTAGGGTATATTTTTGTCCCTTGCCACTCCAAACTACTTTTAATTTATGGCTGTCACTAGAGTTAATACCCAAAGAAGGGTGAGCTCCTTCAATTGATTTGGCACTCCAGTAACCCGTATCTAAATATTCTGCTGGGTGTGTGGGGTTGTTGTTAAAAGCCGCAGAAATGGTTGAAAACTGCTGTGTCGCACCACCTTGAAGAAAAAGTACATGATAGTCACTAGGCAGGGAGAGTAGGCTTTTTATACGATCTTCGGTGTCTAGCACAAGGTCAGTAAACCATTTAGAGCGGTGGCTGATCCCTAAAATTGACAGCCCCACACCCGGCACCGCATGAATGGATTGCTGGACTTGTGATAACACCGATTCAGCCAAAGCGCCAGGACCGCCAGAGAAATTAAGCAAATTGCGCTGATTTGGTGTTAGTTTGTTCAAAGTGCTGGAACCATTTGATGTGATTAGCAAGTAGTTTAAGTCATCACAGTGAATTCGAATTCATTCATTAACGCAAATGGCTCAGTAGAGCTAAAATTGAATAATTAAATTGCCACATATTCGTGTTTTCCATTAATCTTAGATTTTTTAGAACGGATCTCAATCCATGGCCAGCCTTCTCACAGATAAGCTTTCCGGTTTAGTCAAACACATCAGCGGGCAAGCCCGCATCACTGAGTCCAACGTCTCCGATATGTTGAGAGAAGTTCGAATTGCCCTCATTGAGGCCGATGTAGCACTACCCGTGATAAAAGATTTTATTGCCAGGGTTAAAGAAAAAGCGCTAGGTCAAGAAGTTATAAGCTCTCTTAAGCCGGGACAAGTCCTGGTTAGCATTGTCCAAAAAGAGCTCGCAGCAACTATGGGGGAGGGGGTATCAGATATTAATTTAGCTGCACAACCCCCTGCTGTTATTTTGATGGCGGGATTGCAGGGCGCGGGTAAAACCACAACCACTGCTAAGTTGGCTAAACATTTAATGACAAAGCGAGGCAAAAAAGTTTTAACTGTTTCAACAGATATTTACAGGCCAGCTGCAATAGAGCAACTTAAAACAGTTACTGCTCAAGCCGGTGCTCAGTGGTTTGAGAGCACCAATGAGCAGCGTCCCGTGGATATTGCGCTCGCAGCATTAGATTTCGCAAAAAAACATTACTTTGATGTCCTCTTGATCGATACAGCGGGTCGTTTGGGAGTCGACGAAGAGTTGATGAAAGAGATTAGAGAGCTTCACGCTGCTGTAAAACCTGTAGAAACACTTTTTGTAGTTGACGCGATGCTTGGTCAAGACGCGGCCAATACAGCCAAAGCTTTTAATGACGCCTTGCCTCTTACTGGCATTGTGTTGACCAAACTAGATGGAGACTCAAGGGGAGGGGCTGCTTTATCGGTTAGACAAATAACCGGAGCACCTCTAAAGTTTGCAGGAACAAGTGAAAAGATTGATGGTTTAGAGGTCTTTGATGCTGAAAGGCATGCCGGGCGAGTCCTTGGGATGGGGGACATTGTTGCATTGGTTGAGCAAGTAACTTCGAATGTGAATGTGCAAGCTGCCGAGAAACTTGCTCAAAAACTTAAAAGTGGCAGCGATTTTGATTTGAATGATTTCTTGGCTCAAATTCAGCAAATGAATCAAATGGGTGGGCTGGCAAGTTTGATGGAAAAAATGCCCTCTCAAATTGCGGCTAAAGCACAGGGCGCAGATCTATCAAAAGTAGAGCGCGATATGCTCAGGAAACAGGGCATTATTCACAGCATGACCCCAAAAGAGAGAAGTAAACCAGAGCTAATTAAGGCAACACGCAAACGACGTATTGCAGGGGGCGCAGGTGTACAAGTTCAAGATGTCAACCGCATGCTCAAAGAGTTTGAGCAGATGCAGCAGATGATGAAACAAATGAAAGGTGGGGGCCTCATGAAAATGATGAAGCGCCTTGGAGGTATGAAGGGTATGGGGGGTATGGGAGGGCCAGGTTTCCCCGGCATGCCACGTTAAAGTAAAGTTACTTTAAAGTTTTTAACTTAATTAAACCAAACTCTCGCTAAGCACTAACTCCCCTCTTAAAGAGTGTGCAAGTGCTTGTGTGATTTGGACTTCAATCAGTTGACCAGTTAACCGCTCAGGTCTTGGACCTGCTGCAAAGTTAACTATCCTGTTGCACTCAGTTCTGCCCATCAATTCACTGGCGTCTTTGCGAGAAGGTCCCTCGACCAAAATACGCTGTACTGAGCCAATCATAGAGTTACTTATTTTCCCAACGTTTTCCTCAATCGTCGCTTGCAAATGCTGAAGTCTTTTAAGTTTGACTTCATGGGGAGTCGTGTCCTCTAAGTTTGCGGCTGGCGTGCCAGGGCGGGGGCTGAATATGAACGAAAAGGAGGCGTCAAATCCGGTGTCAGTGATCAATTTCATCAACTGATCAAAATCTTGATCAGTTTCCCCAGGAAACCCAACTATGAAGTCTGAACTTAAGGCTAAGTTAGGACGTATTGCTCGAAGTTTGCGAATCGTACTTTTATACTCTAAAGCTGTATAGCCTCGCTTCATCGCCATCAATATCTTATCGCTCCCGTGTTGAACTGGCAGGTGCAAATGGCTAACCAATTGAGGAATCTTGGAATACGCTTCAATCAGTCTTGGCGTGAATTCGTTTGGGTGACTGGTTGTGTATCTTAGGCGCTCAATTCCGGGGATCTCTGCGATATATTCAAGCAGTAAAGCAAAGTCCGCAATCTCTGAGGTGTCCCCCATAATGCCTCTATAGGCATTCACATTTTGACCGAGCAGATTGATCTCTTTAACACCTTGCGCAACTAGACCGGCGATCTCAGTCAAAACATCATCTAACGGTCTATTTACTTCCTCTCCCCTGGTGTATGGAACAACACAATAACTACAGTACTTGGAGCAACCCTCCATAATGCTTACAAAGGCTGAGGCTCCTTTGGTTTGGGCCGGGGGGAGGTGATCAAACTTCTCTATCTCAGGGAAACTGATATCTACTTGAGGTTTCTTAGAAGTAGATCTGGCTTTTAACAACTCAGGCAATCGGTGAAGTGTTTGAGGGCCAAAGACGACATCAACGTAAGGTGCACGTTGAATGATGCTAGCACCTTCTTGGCTTGCAACACATCCTCCTACAGCTATTTGTACGCCTTTCTTCTTTAAATGTCTGACTCGTCCAAGATCAGAAAACACTTTCTCTTGTGCTTTTTCACGCACTGAGCAAGTGTTAAATAAGATGAGATCTGCTTGGTTGACATCTGATGTAGTCTCATAACCATCACTTGCAGCCAAAACATCGGCCATCTTGTCAGAGTCATACTCATTCATTTGACAGCCAAACGTTTTAATAAAAACTTTGCGGCTCATAATGAATAACCAAATTTGTTTTTGCAGCGTTGCATGGCTTATACCCAGGGGCTGTAATTAAAGGAGTGTGTATTGTAATAGATTGCATTCTTTAAGTGTAGTAATATTGGATTTATGCGAAATTAACACTGCGTGGAATACAAAATGATTTTCAAAAAAATAGTACTTTTTACAAACACAAGTGGATATGCACAGTTCAAAGAGGAGGAGATTGAGCTTGATCAGGGAACAGAGAAAGCTAAGTTATCATCTCTTATGCAAAGCGGTGGTTATCAGCTAAGGGAGAGTCCAGTTGGCTTTAAGAGCGAATTTCATGTGACTCCTGTAGCACAGTGGGTGTTTATTTTGAGTGGGCAAATGAAAATTGGCTTGCAAGACGGCTCAAGTAAAACCTTCTCTCCTGGCGAGCATTTTTATTCTTCAGATCTCCTGCCTAGTGGTGCCGTCTTTGATCCCAAAATACATGGACACTGGAGTTGTCAAGTCGGAGATCAGCCCTTGGTGACTTTGTTTGTGCGAGACTAATTTAATCTTCATCAAATTAATTTCGTGGTCCTTTTTTAAAAGTTTAATCAATATGCATGAAACAAATTGGTCTCCAAGCCCTCGCTATCCCGATCCTTCTGTTGAAATCTTAGATGATCGATTTTTAAAATACAGACTCTTTCATGCCTCAGTTGAGCGGCTATTTACGGGCTGTAGGTGGTCCGAGGGACCGGTATGGTTTGGCGATGGAAGGTACGTCCTTTGGAGCGACTTGCCAAACGAGCGGATCATGAAGTGGGATGAGAGTTCACAAACCGCTAGCGTGTTTAGAAACAATTCAAACATTAGCAACGGTAATACAAGAGACAGGCAGGGGCGACTGATTTCCTGTGAACATGCGGCTAGACGCGTTACACGAACTGAATACGACGGAACAATTACAGTGATCGCAGACACTTACCAAGGCAAGCGTCTTAACTCGCCCAACGATGTGGTCGTGAAGTCTGATGGATCTATTTGGTTTACAGATCCGCCTTTTGGATTGCTTGGGTGGTATGAGGGCGCTCCCGCAGAGCAGGAGTTACCAACCAATATTTACAGGGTCGATCCCATCAGCGGCAAAATCCAGGCCGTCTGTACAAGTGTTGAGCGTCCAAACGGCTTGTGTTTTTCACCCGATGAGCGACTTCTCTATGTTGTTGAGTCAGGTGCAACGCCCAGGCGAATCAGGCTATTTGATGTGAGCGCTGAAGGGAATTTATCCAACGACAGAGTTTTCCTTACCACTCAAATGGGAGAGAGTCCAGACGGTTTTCGTTGTGATGAGGACGGAAACCTATGGGCAGGATGGGGTATGGGGGAGAATTTAGATGGGGTTCGTATTTTTGCCCCTAACGGCGACGCAATAGGGCATATACATTTGCCAGAGCGATGCGCAAATCTTTGTTTTGGTGGCGCAAAGAGAAACAGGCTCTTTATGGCGGCAAGTCATTCTTTGTACGCAATTTATGTCAACACCAGAGGTGCTACGAGTTGCTAAGTTGACTCAGAAAGTCGTTGGATCAATAATTAGCTCTTAAGTATTGGTTTTTATCGATTAAAGCTTTAGACTCATCGAGCCGATACTCTTAGGACGCCGCTATTTGCATCCTCCTATTTTTTGGAAAAAGTGCAAGTTGCGTGCCCCTTCTTTATCCATTATCTGAATGTGAACTGCTATGAAAAAGTATTTACGCATCATCTTAGAAGTCCTACTCGCCGTTGTGTTGGTGGCTGTAGCGGCTTTTGCATATACAAATTACTCTGGCAAAAAGCATATGTCAGATGATTTGACTCAGTCAACTGAGGAGTTGGATCAGACCAAAGAAGCACTAGATAAGGCCACTGAAGACCTAGAAGCTAATAAAGAAAAGATTGCGGCCTTGATGAAAGACCAAATTCAACTCAACGCTCTTAAGTCAGCTTTTGCAAATGGTGTTGTTTTGGCAGATTTGGATGCACTTTATAAAAAAGAAAAATCGATTGGTGCTGACAGACAAGTAGGACTGGGTGCTCTTCGTATGCTTACCAACGGTGTGGATGATCCCAGCACAATCAGTGCTTTTCAAAAGACACTTGAGCTTGCGGAATGGAATACTAGACTACAGACCGTTTGTGCAGCTCAAAACGGTTTAGTGTCTGCAGGTCAAAAAGTAACCGTTCTAGCCGATTGCAACAAAGATGCAAATCCCCCTAGGGAAGTTGAAGAGGCTCAAAAAAAAACTCTAAGTGAAAACGACTTTAAGTGGGGATACGACGGAGATGCAGGTCCAGAGCATTGGGGAGAGAATTTCCCAACTTGCGCAAAAGGCAAGAAGCAATCCCCAATGAACATTATTGGTCCTTTTGAGAAAGCCAAAGAAACCTTGACAGTGGATTACAAGGAAGGCGCACTCAAAATGGTCAATAATGGACACACAATTAAAATTCTGCCCGAGCCTGGTAGCACGATGCTCGTTAATAAGGATCTTTATGATTTAGTTGAAGTTCATTTTCACCGTCCAAGCGAAGAGGAGGTGGATGGTAAGAGCTCAGCTATGGTGATACACCTTGTACATAAAAACAAGAAAGGTAAGCTTGCTGTAATGGCAGTCTTGATCAATGAGGGTAAAGAAAATCCAGCTATCAAACTTCTCTGGACTAATCTCCCACCTAAAGACAAAGAAGGTCAAGAATTCGCACCGCCTAAAGTTGTCTTCAATCCTGGCGCACTCCTCCCCTCCGATCTCAGTCATTTCACCTATGAGGGATCCCTCAGCACTCCCCCTTGTACTGAGGGTGTGATGAACTATGTTTTAAAGGCATCAGTTGATTTATCAAAAGGACAAATCAATAAATTCCCTTTTAAAGCCAATGCCAGACCGGTTCAAGACTTTAACGGTAGAAAAATTGCTGCAACCGTTACAAAGTAAAGTCCAATCGTTTGCCGTTTTGTGAGGGCATTTTCGGTTCATGGTCTGCTGCGAGCTGAATATTTAATGACACCTTAACTGACTTAATTTAGTAGAGGGTTATCTTCAAACGCGGTGAAAATGCCAAGTGAAATAAAAATAGTTGCCGTTAGGTGTTGACCCATTTATGGG
>Ga0208106_1000426_pt1 | contig 14307 bp, 14 predicted proteins | sample CryBogCBE25Jul08_FD_184577 | JGI IMG/M metagenome (GOLD analysis project Ga0208106, IMG submission 184577) | Freshwater microbial communities from Crystal Bog, Wisconsin, USA - CBE25Jul08 (SPAdes) | ecosystem: Environmental > Aquatic > Freshwater > Lake | place: Crystal Bog, Wisconsin, USA...
ACTGGGTTACCGGTGATGACCATGTATGAACCACTGCCATCTTGACCTTGTTGAACCGTGGTGTCCACACCAACAGCAACGGTCACGCCGGTCTTGATATCTCCGGTGCGCAACTTCACGGCGATGGTGACATCTGGATCGAGGTTGGTCGCGTAGTTCTTATTGCCTGGCTGTGCAGCCAAAGTGGTCTTGTTTGTCGCGTCATCAAGCGTTGGATTTACATCCATGAAGACGTGGTTAACGAACTCGTTTGCGGCCTTCGCGTCAACGAAGAGACCGTCGTAACCCAATGAATTCAGGCCAAGCTTGTTCCAGTTCGCGGTTGTCCAGCGACCAGCCAATGGGCGACCAGCAACTGGGCCGGTTGTGGCAGAGCTGGTGTCTGGTGTTACTGCGGAGGCCGTCGAAGTATCAATCGGCGCGGTAGCAGGGCCACCGATGATCCAGTTCTGCTGAACCGCTTGATCGCTCAACCATTGTGGAATAACTAAACGATCGAGACGCGAGAATGTCTGTGCCTTTGGATCGTAGGTTGAGCCCCATGATGGTGCCTCGCCCTTTTGAGCCAATGGATACGCGTCAACGAATGATCCGTTGTTCAACATCGCGAGCTGTTGTTGTGCTTGCGCAGCGGTTGGGAACTGCATCAAGTACTTCATCTCGTTGTTCTGAATAACAAGAATCGCGCCCTTAATACATTGTCCACGCGTTGATTGGACCTGAGCATTTGTTGTCGGATCCTGGCAGGTCTGTGGCCAGTTCCAGTTATCGGCAGGCTCGGTTGAATCCCATGTCTTTGCGACAGGGTCATACTTTGCGCCTTGCGCTGGCATATTTGGAGTATTGATAAGCGCGGTCGCGTCTTGGAATGTCGCGGTACCACTCAACAAAACATCGCGGTTCGGTGCGATTTCCCACCAGTTATTCGCGACAACCTTGTTGGTCTTATCAACAAAGGCCAATGGCGCCATCAAGGTGCCTGACGTCTCTGTGGTTTGTGGAACTTGCTGTCCGGATGGGACCCAAGTCAAAGGAATTTGATTGCCGCTGGCGTCGGTCAAGACAACCGAATCCACGCAGTAGGTAGCGGTCGAGACGCTACATGCAGGCCATGAGGCCTTAGGAACGCGGAGCACCGCGTTTGCTGATGAAATGCCAGCTACTAACGAGCTGATGAGAACCAGACCAGTCAGTCCGGCTAAATAACGACGCTTCACGTATTTCCCCCTTATAGGCGTGGCGGGCATGGGCCTACCTTTGTTGCTCACCGCAATCAAAGGGTGGATTTATGCACCCTAAGTAAAACCGTGAATCGGGGTTAGTGGGAAGGGGTGAGATACCAGTTCCACTGCCAGGTGGCGTCGGAGGAGACACCTAACCCACCAGCGAATTCTGGGAAGGTAAAGACCAAGAGCGCTGTGCCGCCCGCGACGACCGATGTGGGACGGGTATCGCTGACCAACGGATTGTGATCCGTGAAGACCGTCAGCGCGGGTGAAACCTGAACCAAATCCTGGGTGTTGTTCTTCAAGCTCAACATCCATGTCTCGGGACACTGGCCACTCTCGCACCGCTTCCACGAAACGCGCAATCCGGTCGCGGTCAATCCACCCAAGGTGTCACCGATACCCGCGGACTTACTGATCGCACTCAAATCACCAATGCTCTGTTCCCACGTCAATGGGTAATCAGATTGCAATCCCGTGATCTGTGAGGGCTGAATCGCCGCCGAATCCGTCGATCCAGTCGCGTGGGTATTGCCGGTGGATTGCGCAACCGAAATCGTATTCTGATGCGAAACCACCGCAATAGTCAGCAAAGCAATCAGCGCAATTGCGACAACAATGCCGCCCGCGATGCTCCAACGACGAATTCGACGACGGCGCACGCGTTGTTCGATCAACGGCATCAAATCTTTATTCTCGAGAACGCTCAGCGCCATCCAATTGAGTTCGCGGCGGATTAATGGATCGACATCACTCATTACTCATCCACCACCTCTCCGTAAACAATCTCTGCTGAACCCTCGGATAAAAATGTCTGTGGTGACGCCAGCGTCTTGCGCACCGACTTCTCGAATTCTGGGACGAGGTCCAAGTGTGCCAGCACCGCCGCCTTGCCACGCGCCAAGTGTGACGCCGCGGTGCCCATAGGAATCTCAAGAATCTCTGCAATCTCTCTGAGAACGAAACCGTGTTCGTACGACAAAACAATCACCGCGCGCTGCATCGCGGTCAACGACTTCAACGCCGACTGAACCAATAAACGCTGCGCCACATCATCGGAATGATCGGCGATGTTGCGGATGTTCTCCGCCAAATCCCACGAGGTCTCTTTCTCCTGCGCCTTGCGCAACCACTTGCGGCGCATATCCGCGTGCTTGCTGACCATCACGCGCATTACATACGCCTCTGGGTTCTCGTGCTTCTTTACCTTGCCCCAACGCTCGTAGACATCAGCCAACGCCTCTTGCAATACATCTTCCGCGTTTTGAGTATCGAAACAAATCACGCGAGCAGCGCGCAATAACGAACTCTGCCGAGGCGCAAGCCATTCGGCAAACTCGGCGCGCTCTTTTTTGCTCATTCTTTCACTTACGCGTCCGCGCTCATCGAGAACTTTATGAACAAAACAACCCAAACGACCAAAGCCGAACCAACAACGACTTGCTGGCCACTGCGTTCGGTCACCGTGACCAAGAACGCCGCACCGGCAAAGAGCGCCGACAACGCCCACAACGAGACCGCGGCCAGCGGACGCGATACCCCACCACGAATCAAACGATGCGACAGGTGATCGTGTCCGCCCTGGAACGGCGATACCCCGCGGCGAATGCGTGACGTAACCGCGACAGAGGTGTCCAAAATCGGAACCGCCAATAACAACACCGCAATAAACAAATGCGTCCAGCGAGGTTGTGTATCTGGGTGCAACCGGAGCGTCAGCGACGCGACCAAGATGCCCAAGAACAACGCGCCCGCGTCACCCATATAGATGCGGGCAGGGCTCTTGTTCCACAACAAGAAACCAATCGTCGCACCAGCGGTCACCGCCGCGAGCGAAGCGACTAGGAATTGGCCACCGCGGAATGCAATCACAAACAACATCGCTGACGAAACCGCAACCGTACCTGCCGCGCCACCATCCAGATTGTCGAAGAAGTTAATCGAATTACAGATACCAACCGTCCACACCACCGCGATCACCGAATAAATCGCCTTGGATTCAATCGACGTGACGACCGGGTTGGTGGCAATCAACAACCACGCGGTGAAGACACCCGCGACTGTCTGAAACACAAAGCGTGGCGCTGGGCGCAAATTGCGCAGATCATCGATCAAGCCAATGATGCCCAAGACCAACGCGGGCCCAAGCACGGATGTTTCTAACCAAAAATTGTGGGTAGTAAATCGCTTCGCAATCGTCGCGCCATACGAAATAACCAACACACCAATAATGATTGCGACGCCGCCGAGATACGGAACCGGCTCTTTGTGCGTCTTGTGCGCCGCGGTAGGCGCGTCAAAAATCTCTTGGCGAATCGCCACACGACGCATAATCGGCGTCAAGAAACCAACGACCGCAAAGGCACCAACAAAAAGCAGAAAGTATTGAAAGTGTGTAATACCCATGTCTTATGCCTGCACCGAATCTGAATCATCGCGACCGAGAAGCGCCTTCACTTCTGATTCCTTGTACCGACGGTGACCGCCGAGCGTCTTAATCGCGGTTAACTTCCCGGCCTTCGCCCATCGCGTCACTGTCTTTGGATCAACGCGAAAGAGGTTCGCGACCTCGGATGGCGTCAGGAGTACTTCTTGCGGCTCTGCAGTCATGTCGAGAATTTTAGGCGATATGTCCGAATTGCGATAGCCCCCGATTCCGATGGAGCAAAATTTGAGCGTAGCTAGACTCCAACAATGAAATCGCGGGTGAGATTTTTAAGGGTCTTAACCCGTATGGGACTCGCTATTTCGCTCAGTGCCCTCTCTTCGCTCGGAGTCACACCTGCGCAAGCGACGAACTACACGGTTACTTACGACGCGAACGCGAATCAGAATCAACCAGGCGTGACCTCCGGTTCGGTGCCCAACTCGGCTAGCTACGCCGCGGGCACGACGGTTACCGTCGCAGCTAATTCGGGAAATTTAGCGCGAGCAGGATTCACATTTGCAGGATGGAACACCGCAAGCGATGGATCCGGAACAACCTATGCACCAGGATCAGGATCGTTCACAATCAATAACAGTCTTACGCTTTATGCAGATTGGACCATTCCCACTGCAGCGCGACTTATTGGTGAAGGCGGTTCAATCGTCACGGTCACTAATCCCAACAGTGTCGCCGGTGGAAGCAATTGCATAACTGGTGGCATACGTGGCATTGCCTCCGACGGAACATATGTGTATTTCCGATCCTCGGGCGCCGCGAGTTACGTATGCAAAGTGACCATGGCAGGAGTTGTTGTTGCAGCTCCGAGTGTTACTGGTTTAAGCGCAATTGGAGTCGATTCAAAGGACCTCGCGTACAGCGCAGGATGTTTATTCTTGCGAAGCGATGGCGCGGCCGATACTTCTATCAACTGCATCGACACTACCGCGTGGACTATGACAACAATAAATTTTCCAGGCTCGTATCCGCTCTTCGCTGGTCAAGGCTGGTTGTCAGGAAACGTAATTGACTTTCCAGATGGGCGAATCGGCGCGGTGAGTGCGCCTAACCTCAGTCTTCCAATCGGCACTGGTTCCGGGCAATGTCCGTCTACTTTTAATTGCAAAGATTTACGTCTCTACAAAGTTAATGGAACCGGATCAGGCGTCACTCTCACATTTTCTGAAGATATTATTCTTGCCGATAAAGACAGTGGTTGGCCATCAGACGATCACGGAATCGCAACCGACGGAACTTACCTTTATGAAATCCACTTCTCCGGTGGATACAAAGTCTGGGCACTGCAATCCGGATCGCCTTCATACTTAGTTTTTAACGGTGAAGGCAGCGGATCCTGCGGAGCGCCAACTGGAGTATCCGGAACCCTATGTCCGATCAACTCGCCCACGACAGGTTCCTCCACCACCAACAACGCTACATTCCTAGGACACAATCACTCATCAAGCACGTATCTCATGGGTGACTACACCAATTCACAGTTCTACAAATCGGATCCGGTGGCTCCACCGGTTGGACCTGGTTCGATTGGAACAACCATTAGCTCCTTTGGACTGCCAGGTGGATCGTTAGTCGCAACTTATCGCGCCATCAATTCATTGACAGCAACGACTAACGTTGCTGCAAAAGTGACTTTCTTTAGCGGAGGCAAACCGATTCCGGGTTGTAAAAACTTAACATCGACCGGCAGCGGTTCATCGTTCATTGCAACGTGCTCATGGAAACCTTCGCAGCATAACAACGTCTTAGTTAGCGCCACTGCAACATCAATCAATGGTGCGGTATCGACAACCAGCGTCGGTCCGGTAAATCTAGTTATCTCGGCTCGAACAACGAAACGTTAAAGCTACATCGCTCCTTCGAGCGCAGCGACCATCCGCCAACGCGAAATTAACCGCTCATAACCGTATCCAGCGGCCGCGCCATCCCCAGATGCCAACCCCGCCAACGATGTATTGATGTCCTCGATCGACGTGTCCGCCTCGAGGCCAGTCTCGCCGCTTTCGATCAACGCCTTCTCCAAATAACCAGCCAGGCCACCGTAATCAACTTCAACAATCGAATCGGCATGGAACAAATCCATCCACTCCAACAAATCCGCGATCTCTTGTTCAATCGGACCATTGCCGAACGACGCGACCACCGCTTGATGCGTGAACATGCAACGCGCCTTCGCATTCGCGATCGATGTGCGCATCACGACGAATGGACCATCGGTGGACTCGCCACGAATCCGATCCTCCGACTTGAAGAGACTGAACCACCGCGGCGGTATCATCCACGTCTCGGTAATGATGTGCGGAACCTTGTCTTCGATGACCTCGGAATTAACCTTGATCGCTTCTTCCACATTCTCTGGCACAAATATCTTTGCCACCGGCAAGGGCAAGGTGTCCTTGAAATTTTCTAACGCCGCCCACACGCGCGCGGCCGTGGACCACGGGCAGACGTATCGCTTGCCATCCCATTCCAAAATATGCGCGCCATCAGGACGCAACGCGGGCGGCTCGGTCACAATCACGCGTTGTAACGCGCGATGTTGTTCATCCCAACCGGTCGACGCCGTAATCGGAATCGCGCTCCACCGCAATTGTTCTGCCGGTGAAAATGCGCTGATGGGTTCGTAGATACGAAGAGATGCAACGTAAGGCGTGGGACGCATTACGAAACCTTATGCACGGGCGATGTAGTTGCCCTCTGCGAACGGGTCATCATCTTGATCGTTGGTGGCGGGAGTAATTTCACCGTGAAGTTCTTTGGATAGGCGCTCAAGGTCCATATCGTGTGATGAATACTTGAGATCGCGCGCTACTCGAGTTGCTTTAGCTTTCTGCCGGCCTCGCCCCATGAGCCAGACCTCCTTACGCTATAAGTTCTTTTTAATGTCTCAGGTGCGTAGGTTATCGCGCCCGGTAGGTGCCTTCCAGCGAAGCCGATCCAGGCGAGCCCGCCGCCCCTGTCTTCTGGATAACACCGGCAACCCAAGCCTTCATTCCCCGCGCAGCCAGGCTCTTGAGCGCCCGATCCGCGTGGTCTGGGGCCACGATGGCGACCATGCCGATGCCGCAGTTCCAGGTCCGCTCCATATCGGGTTGAGGGACCTTGCCCTGGTGGGCCAGGAATTCCATCTCGATCGGCAGCGACCAGGTTGAGCGGTCATAGACCGCGGTCAGGCCGTCGGGCATCACGCGCGCGGTGTTCTCGGCGATACCGCCGCCGGTGATGTGGCTATAAGCATGAAGCTCTTCGCCTAATCCCTTGTGTAACGCCAAGCAATCCAACGAATAAATCTCGGTCGGCGTCAAAAACACCTCGCCGCTGGTCTTTCCAAATTCCGCAACTTCGTAATCAAGATTTAAGTTCTGCGTCTTAATAATGTGGCGCACCAACGAATATCCGTTGGCGTGCAAACCTGATGATGGCATCGCGACCAACACATCGCCCTCGCGAACTCGATCCGCGCCCAACAACCGCGGCGCATCCACAACACCAGTCGCGGCGCCCGCGATATCAAACTCATCGATCTCCATCAGACCCGGATGCTCAGCGGTTTCGCCACCAACCAACGCCGTGCCCGCTTTCTGACAACCGCGCGCGATACCCGCAACAATCTCGGCGATCCGCTCTGGAAATACTTTGCCGACCGCGATGTAATCCGTCATAAACAACGGCTCTGCGCCACAAACAACCAAATCATCGACAACCATGGCGACTAAATCTTCACCAATCGTGTCGTACTTACCCAACGCGCGCGCGATCTCGGTCTTCGTGCCGACCCCATCGGTCGACGTTGCGAGCAACGGCCGAGTCATACCCTTCAGCGCGGATGCGTCGAACAATCCAGCAAAACCACCAATATCGCCAACAACCTCGGGGCGACGCGCCTTTTTCAGATGCGCCTTCATTAATTCAACCGCGGTATCCCCCGCGTCAATATCTACACCCGCTTGTGAATACGTGCTCATTCGTGGCGATTCACAACTTCTAACAAATTCTTACCGGCCGACAAATCCGCAGGAATATCTATCGGATACTGACCTGTGAAGCAGGCGGTGCAGAGATTGTTTTCCGCAATCGTCGTCGCCTCGACCAACCCCTCCATCGAGACATAACCCAATGAATCCGCGCCGATCGAACGGCGAATCTCTTCCACTTCCAACCCCGCAGCGATTAATTCCGCGCGCGATGCAAAATCTATGCCGTAATAACACGGCCACTTCACGGGTGGCGAAGAAATGCGGACGTGAATCTCGAGCGCACCCGCCTCGCGCAACATCCGCACCAACGCGCGTTGAGTATTACCGCGAACAATCGAATCGTCCACAACAACAATGCGCTTACCTTCAATGATCTCGCGCAGCGGGTTGAGCTTCAAACGAATACCGAGCTGGCGAATCGTCTGTGACGGCTGAATAAAGGTGCGGCCCACGTACGAGTTCTTCACCAATCCAGCGCCATACGGAATCCCGGATGCGCGCGCGTATCCAACCGCAGCAGGTGTGCCCGATTCTGGAACCGGAATAACTAAATCGGCCTCGACCGGATGTTCCTTCGCCAACTGCTCGCCCACCGCGACACGCGTCGCGTGAACATTGCGCCCCGCGATCGAGGTATCAGGACGCGCTAAATACACGTATTCAAAGATGCAACCCTTGGGTTCTGGCGTCGCCCAATGATGCGAACGCAATCCATTCTGGTCAATCGCAATAAATTCGCCGGCCTCAACTTCGCGCACAAATGACGCGCCCACGATATCCAGCGCCGCGCTCTCCGAGGCCACGACCCAACCGTGTTCTAACTTTCCGATCACCAATGGGCGCACACCATTGCGATCGCGCGCGGCATACAAGGTGTGCTCGTCCATAAAGACCAACGAGAAGGCGCCCTTTAACGTCGGCAAAACCGCCAACGCGGATGATTCAAAATTCTTACCTTCTTGCGCGGCGATCAACGCGGTCATGATCTCGGTATCCGTCGTCGCGCGCATCGCGTCGGTATTCGCGCCTTCAATCTTCGCCAACGTCTCGGCCAAATCACCAGTGTTCGTCAGGTTGCCGTTGTGCGCCAACGCCAGCGTGCCGTGATTCGTCGCGCGAAGCGTCGGTTGCGCGTTATTCCACGTGCTGGAACCGGTCGTGCTGTAACGACAATGACCAATCGCAAGATTGCCGGTCAGAGTTGCAAGATCACTCTCGGTAAAAACCTGTGAGACCAGACCCATATCTTTATAAACAAAGATTCGATCGCCGTCGCTGGTTGCGATACCAGCGGACTCTTGTCCGCGATGTTGTAACGCATACAAACCGTAAAAGGTCAGCTTCGCGACTTCTTCGCCCGGCGCCCAGACACCGAATACGCCGCACTCATCTTGTGGCGCGTGATCCTCGGGAAAGAGCTCGTGCGTTAACTTTCCATCTGGACGCCGGCTCATGCCCGAATCCTAGTAAAAATCGAGCTGATGTCCGACCGCTCACCCGAGGCCAAGACCGCGCCGTTATAAATCGCATCGCTCCACGTCAACGAACCATCCGCCAACGCAAACAAGGTCTCGGCGCTCATCTCCACCACATTGGGCGGAGTGCCGCGCGTGTGCTTGGGACCGTCGACACATTGAATCGCTGAGTAAGGCGGAACACGAAGTTCCACCGCGTGACCCGGCGCCACCGCAGAAATCTGCGCGAGCACATCTTTAACTCGCTGCATGACTTCTGGATCGCGCATTACTTCTATCCGAAGAGTTTGTGGAAGGTCTCGGTATGCGCCTTGCGCAATTCAACCAACGGAATGTGCGCGCCGTTAATTGTCAATACATCGCCACCGGATTGACCCAATCGCGCGATCGCGATTCCGTGCTTTGCGGCAAGCGCCTTCAGAGCATCCGAATCCTTCGGCTCCACCGCAACAACTACCCGTCCTGGTGTCTGAGCAAAGAGTTCAGCAGCGATATCACCGACGAATTCAATGGTCGCACCCACGTTGTTCTTCAGAACCATTTCAGTAATACCTGCGGCAAATCCACCATCCGATAAATCATGCGCCGCGGCAAAAAGTCCTTGGCCTTCGAGCAACAACTTCACCAAACGCGTCTCGTGATCGACATCCGCCTTCGGCGCGGTGTCGCCCATCTGACCGTGAATGTGCGCCCATTCGGATCCGCTGAAGTTATTGTCGGTCGTGCCGAGTTGGTAAATGTCGAGCCCCGCCTTAGGCAGACCCATCTTCGTGCGAGTGCGCACATCTTGAATAACGCCAAGAACACCGATCACCGGCGTGGGAAGAATCGCTACCGAACCGGTCTGGTTATAGAACGAAACGTTGCCGCCGGTCACCGGCAGACCCATCTCGAGCGCGATATCGGCCAAGCCACGAACTGTCTCGGCGAATTGCCACATAACGCCAGGATCTTCGGGTGATCCAAAGTTCAAACAGTTAGTGATTGCTAGCGGCTTTGCGCCCGTCACCGCGATATTGCGACATGACTCCAACAACGCCAGCTTTACGCCTTCGTATGGATCCAAGTACGACCAGCGCGCGTTCGCATCGGTAGAAATCGCGACGCCGAGATGCGTCTGCTCGTCAATCCGAATCATTCCGGAATCTTCGGGCTGGGAAACAACAGTGTCGCCACGAACATAACGATCGTATTGATCGGTGACCCATGACTTATCCGCGATGTTTGGTGACGCAATCAGCTTCAAAATCGCCTCTTTAATCTCGGCCGGAGTCTGTGGCATCGGAACCTTGGCCGGTGTCAGCGAATCCAAATACGCAGGACGCTGCATCGGACGGTTGTAAACCGGACCATCATGCGCAACCGTGCGAGGTGGAACATCCACAATCAACTCGCCATTCCACGTAATGTGGAGGCGATCTCCTTCGGTGACCTGTCCAATAACGGTCGCGGTCACATCCCACTTCTTGCAGATCTGCATGAATCGTGCCAGCTTCGACGGCTCGATAATCGCGCACATCCGCTCTTGTGATTCGGACATCAAAATCTCTTCTGGCGACAACGACGGATCGCGCAGCGGAACCTTCTCGAGTTGGATATCCATTCCGCCCGAACCACCGGATGCTAACTCGCTGGTCGCGCATGACAATCCCGCGCCGCCCAAATCTTGAATACCTACGACCAAGTCCTCGGCAAAAATCTCGAGCGAGCACTCAATCAAAACTTTTTCAGCAAACGGATCGCCAACCTGAACAGCGGGACGCTTCGCGGCTTTACCCGATGCGAATGTCTCGGATGCAAGTACGGATACACCGCCGATGCCATCGCCACCGGTCTTTGCGCCGAACAACACAACTAAATTGCCGGTGCCGTGCGCGGTCGCCAACTTGATATCGGAATGCTTCATGACGCCAACGCACAAGGCGTTGACTAATGGATTGCCGGCATATGTCTCGTCGAAAACTACTTCGCCACCGATATTTGGCAGACCCAAGCAGTTGCCGTAACCACCAACGCCAGCGACGATGCCTGGCAATACGCGACGCGTATCTGGCGCATCCGCAGGACCAAATCGAAGCGGATCCATCACCGCAATCGGACGCGCGCCCATCGTCAAAATATCGCGAACGATTCCGCCAACGCCGGTCGCAGCACCTTGATACGGCTCAACAAATGATGGGTGGTTGTGAGATTCAATCTTGAAGGTGACCGCGTAGCCCTGACCGATATCAACAACGCCAGCGTTCTCGCCGATGCCTACAAGCAGCGCATCGCTCTTGACCGCCTTTTCACCAAATTGCTTTAAATGAATCTTGGAAGATTTGTATGAGCAGTGCTCGGACCACATCACCGAATACATCGCGAGTTCGGACGATGTCGGGCGACGCCCAAGAATCTGTCGAATGTTTTCGTATTCGTCCTGCTTCAGTCCTAATTCTTTCCAGGGCTGTGAGTTATCTGGAGTCGACTGCGCAACCGCGACGGTATCTAATGACATTAGCGACCCACCAGACTGTGAAGAATAGAAGTGAAAAATGTCAGTCCGTCTTCGCTGGGGCCGGTCAAGTCTTCAATCGCTTGCTCGGGGTGCGGCATGACGCCGACAACATTTCCGCGCGCGTTTGAAATGCCCGCGATGTTGTTCTGGGAACCGTTCGGATTCTTATCGGCATAGCGCAACACGACTCGGCCTTCGTCCTCCAATTGCTGCAAGGTCTCGGCGCTTGCTTGGAATGAACCTTCGCCGTTCTTAATCGGCACAACAATTCGTTGGCCTTGCGTATAACCATTAGTCCATGGCGTCGATGTGTTCTCGACCGTCAATGGCTGATCAGTACAAACAAAATGCAGATCCTGATTGCGAATCAACGCGCCCGGCAACAAGTGTGATTCAGTCAGAATCTGAAAACCATTACAGATACCCAAGACCGGAAAGCCGTGCTCGGCTGCGACGATGATGGACTCCATAATCGGAGCAAAGCGCGAGATTGCGCCACATCTCAGGTAATCGCCGTATGAAAATCCGCCCGGCAGAACAACCGCTTGGACTTCCTTCAAATCATCGCTGGCGTGAAAGAGCGAAACCGGATCTCCACCGGCCAATCGAATCGCGCGCAGCGCGGATGAATCATCGAGCGAGCCTGGAAAGGTGACGACGCCAATCCGCATTAGGCCTGGACCTTCACTACATACGTTTCAATAACTGGGTTAGACAGCAGCTTCTCGGCCGCTTGTTCGACTTCGGCGAGTTGAGCATGAGTGGGTTCGCCGTCGACTTCAATCTCAAAGCGCTTGCCCTGGCGAACCGACTTCGCGAAATTGAATCCAAGGCGTGGCAAAGCGGAAGCGACCGCTTGGCCTTGTGGGTCCAAGATTTCAGGCTTCAACATAACCTCAACAATGATTGTCGCCATCTTGTCTCCCTCGGTTCTTTATAAGTTATTCAGTTAATAAATTAAAAGCTGCCTGATAACGCTCGTGCGTTTTTGCAACCACATCAGCGGGGAGTTCTGGTGGCGTGCTGTTCTTGTCCCAACCCGATTGCAACAACCAATCACGAACAAATTGCTTGTCGAACGAGGGTTGGACCTGGCCCGGGCGCCACTGTGCGGCATCCCAGAACCGAGAAGAATCAGGGGTGAGGGCTTCGTCGCCCAGGCAGATATTACCGTCTGCGTCGCGACCGAATTCGAATTTTGTATCGGCCAGAATAATTCCGCGCGTGGCGGCGAAATCGTGTGCCGAAGAATACAAAGCCAGGGTCAATTCACGGAGTCGCGTGGCGTCGGCCTCGCCAATGATCTCGACCGCTTGCTCGAAGGTGATGTTCATGTCGTGCTCACCATCGTCGGCTTTTGTGGCCGGCGTAAAAATCGGCGCCGGTAATTTCGATCCATCAACCAATCCAGCGGGCAGCATAATTCCACATACGGTCTGACTCTTTTGATATTCCACCCAACCGGATCCGGTCAGATAACCGCGCGCGACGCATTCGATCGGAAACATAGTTAGTGGCTTCACGATCACCGCGCGACCAGCAACAACATCCGGTACATCGGTCGTCACAATGTGGTTGGAGACAATATTCTCAAGTTTCTTGAACCAGAACGAGGACAATTTAGTGAGGAGTTCGCCCTTGCCAGGAATCAATGTCGGCAAAATGTAATCAAATGCGCTGATTCGATCGGATGCGACGATTAATAATTGCCCAGCGGAATTTGTGTAGAGATCACGAACCTTTCCGCTGCGTTGGTGTGCCCAACCAGGGATTTCTAGCGTCATCGAATAGCGCCGGGACGATACTGCGCCGCCGCAGCATGAGCCTTGGTAATCGCGGCGATGCGATTAACCACTCGCTCGGTTTGTGCATGTGCATCACCCGTGAATTCCAACGGCGTCGATAACAAATCATTGAGCGCCTTTTCATCCAGCGGAATCCGAGAATCCATCGCGATACCCGCGATCATGGTGTTGGGCTTTCCTTCACGAATGCCCAGCGCCGCGGAGACCGCGTGTTCCTTAATGACCTCGTGCGCCAACTCGCGACCAACGCCGGCCTTTACCGCCGCCATCAAAATCTTGGTGGTCGCCAAGAACGGCAAATAACGAGCCAATTCCGCGGCGATCACTTCAGGGAACGCGCCAAATTCGGCGAGCACCGTCATGAAGGTTTCGATCAATCCATCAATTGCATAGAAAGCATCGGCGATGGCGACTCGACGCACAACACTGCACGAGACATCGCCCTCGTTCCATTGATCGCCCGACAATTCGCCGACCATCGAGGCGTATCCGCGCAACACAACGGCAAGGCCGTTGACGCGCTCGCACGAACGAGTATTCATCTTGTGCGGCATCGCAGAGGAACCGACCTGGCCCGCCTTAAATCCTTCGGTGACTAATTCCGCGCCAGCCATCAGACGTATGGAGGTTGCGAAAGACGAAGGCGCCGCAGCTACCTGTACCAGCGTCGTGACTACGTCGAAATCAAAGGAGCGCGGATAAATCTGGCCGGTGGAATCCAAAACGTTATCGAAGCCCAGGTACTTTGCGACCGATTCTTCGAGTTGCGCATGCGAAGCCGATGAACCAAGGAGATCGACCGAATCTTGCGCTGTACCGACTGGGCCTTTTATGCCACGAATCGGATAGCGCGAAATTAAATTATCTAACCGCTCGTACGCGAA
>Ga0208106_1000444_pt1 | contig 14011 bp, 7 predicted proteins | sample CryBogCBE25Jul08_FD_184577 | JGI IMG/M metagenome (GOLD analysis project Ga0208106, IMG submission 184577) | Freshwater microbial communities from Crystal Bog, Wisconsin, USA - CBE25Jul08 (SPAdes) | ecosystem: Environmental > Aquatic > Freshwater > Lake | place: Crystal Bog, Wisconsin, USA...
TAAACCACTCACTGGTAGAAAAGTAGCGCAAGTCATTCAATTAGTGACCAAGCAAGTTGCCAGCCAAATTAATGATCTTGAGCTTGGTGCCATCAAAGGCCAAATTGACGAGCAAGTTTCAGCCGGTAATGATCTACAGCCACAGTTAGATCGCCTCCGTTTTGGTAAATTAAAGCCCTCTGAAGATGCTAAAACGATTCAAGAAAGCGCAGCAAAGCTCGCCAAAGATTTATCTGTCAATGTAAGTAAATTAAAGAAGGAAGTCGTTGCTCTGACCAAGCAGTTTAATCAAGAGAATGCTGGTCCAGATGCTGATGCACTTGATGAAAAAATTACTGAACTCAAGCAATTTATTAAATCAGGTGAGTTAACGATTCGAGATATTGCGCCCCAACTCAACGATGCTGATGTTGATCCAGAAAGAACTCAAGATACTCGTGTACTGGCTTCTTCGATAGGCTATCTATCCAAGAAAGAGCCTTTGCCCGAAGGATCAGCTGTTTCAAAATCGATTCTCCATCGCGAAAAGCGCATTGATAAAGGTGACAGCAGAACCTATTTTGAAACTGATAAGACTAGTAAGGTTCAGTATTCAGAACATATTGATATTGGCCTTGTTCCAAGTGGGGGTGATGAGGTTGAGCATTTGGCACGGGAATCTGTTAACAAAAATAAAGCTAAGGACCGAGATCAAATCGCAGAAATCCGCAAAGATCTTAAAGAAGACGGCTCCATTTCTCAAGCTGAGATTGATGATTTGTTGACTCAGGCAAAACTCAATGATCCAGGGGTAGAGGACTTAGATCCTAACGCTAAAAAAGACAAGATTAAACAAGCCAATCTTGATTACGGTATTGGCACAAAGAGGGCTGAATAAGCTAAATGGAAAATACGCAATCAATCGAGCAATTACAATCCGGACAAACCGCCCAGTTTGAGGCTCAAGAAGGTCTTGGTCTCTGGAATGTCAGCCGCACCCCTGATGGAGCTTTGGTTCTGGAGTCTCCTGAAATTCCGGTGAGTCCTGAAGAGCGTCTTGCTTGCTTAAGAGGCGCTCTTCTAGAAAACTTGAGTGGAGATTTGCCCATAGGTACACGCTTTTGTATGGATGACGGGCATGTCATGCGCTTGCAAACTCCGGTGAGTGGAGACTTTGAGAGTGCGGTCTTACAAATGGCCCAGACTTATAGCAAAGTCATCGACACGGTTACCCACAAAGCAATGGATGAGGAGGTAGCGCTCGACTTAGAGGTCCTACTTGCTGATTCATCGATGAATGAGATTGAGACTGAAAACCAAGCATCCAGTATTTTGCAAAAACTGTATCAATCTCTTGAAACCGATATGCAACTGCGTGAGCTACTGTATATCGATGAGACTGGCGAGCAGGGTGTGATTGAATTGGTCGAGGATGATATTACGATTGCGCTATCTCCCGATCCACAAACTGGTGAAATAGGGCTCTTGTATGGCGCCTATTTACTGAGCAATGGTAAGGCAGAAGAAGCGGAGATAGAAACCGCTCTATGGGCAAATTCCATCGTACGTATTGGCCAGGAGCTAGTCATTGGCTGTGATCCAGACTTTACTTGTCTTTATTTGCGTCGAAGTTTGACAAGTCAAGAATGCAATCCCGAGGGCCTCAAAGAGGCGCTTGCGGTCCTGCTGATGACTGGCCAAAAGGTTGCCGGCTTATTGGAAGGGGATGCGAACCCAGGCGAGCAGCAAAAAACAGCCTTTTCCGATTCTATGGAATCCATGCTCTCCCGTGGGGGGATGCAGGTATAGCAATAGTCAAAATAATCCGCTAGATTATTTTTTGTGTTTATGGTGAAAAGAGTCCAATCTAACACTACGTCATTTTATTAAAGGACACATCATGTCAGGCATCACCTCTAATTCTTTAGCCAATCGGATCTCAAATGCAGTTGGATCATTACTGCAAAAGGCGCGTGGTCAGTCGATTACTCTAGTTTCAGTTAAGCCCCTTGCTCAAGAAGTAGACCTGACAGCACCAAGAGCCGAAGCCAGAAAAGCATTTAATGATATTGCGAAGCAAACCGCGCAAATTTTGTCAAAGGCTGATCAAACAGCAGTTAGTGGCGCTGATTATTCAAAAAATATTACCAACCTCAATACTGCTTTTGAGGAATTGCAATTAGGTACCTTAGATGCAAAAGTCAGTCCTGCGGCAATTCATGCAGCCGAGGCTGCATTAACTTCTTTAAATGTAGCGGTTGCTTTTGGTGAAAATCACGAAGCAAAAACCCAGCTCAATGACAATGATTTAGCAAAATCGGTGGCATTCCAATCTTCTGAGCTAGATAAACGTGCGCGGGCGCTCGAGAAGCATCCAGGTATGGAAAAAGCAGCAGCATTAATTAAGGCGACAGCAGAAGATATGCGTCAGGAAGTGAGGCTCAATTATTTGCAGGCACCTACCGAGCCTTTTTCTTTGAAAGAGGTGGCGAACTTCAAGGCTTTACATTTCGATGCTGGCGTGAAAGTGGCTGATAAAATTATTTCTGACCTTAAAGGTAAGTTAGCAAAAGATCCTGCCAATCCAGAGATCAAAGAACAGATAGCCAATCTCACTAAATACAAAGAAAGTCTGGAGTTACAGGGAGCAGACTACAAAGGTGAGCTCTTTCAGTCCAATCAAACTGTAGGTCTTGATACCAAGGCTGCTAAAAAAATGATGGGCGGCCGAGAAAACAAGTTAGGCGTGAAATCCATCATGCACTTAGGCTCTGCAATCAAGGCAAAAATTGAAAAATCTGCTTTTACTAAGAGCGGTGCTGCAGGAAAACTCTTCGCTGATAAAAACGGCGGCGCATTGCATATGAAATCCGCAATGGCTGCCCATCTGGCGGGCTTTTTAAAGAGCCAGGGCATCGAAGGCTATAAGATCGAAGGGTTGCGCAAGGAGATTTCTTCTGGCTTTAGGGATGGGGTTGAGGCGCAGCCTTGGGTCAAGATTGATCGTCCATTGGACATGCTCGTCAGCGATAGTAGCGGTCAGGCCCGTAGCGTCCGTTTTCAAAATACCTTAGTGCCAGCCAAAGATATTAGCCCCCAACTAGCGCAAAGTTACAAGGGTATCCAGGGGGTATCGAGCCTCTCAAATGCTGAGCCTAATCATGCTGTCAATATGTGGAAGACATCCTATAAGGCAGAAAATGGCCAATATGCATTTTCTGGTATTCGTCATGGTGTTCATGATGCCTACGATATCAAAGATAAAGACTTGAGGACCAAGGCTTCAGATAATAAAGTTGCAGAATTTATTCAGGCATCAGCCCAAGGCTCACCTCATTTACTCAAGCCTAACGATGATGGTACCTATACCCTCAATATTGTCTCGGTATCTTTGTTGACCCCAGTAGGCTTTACTCATGAAGACAAAATGCTACCCAATCAAGTAGCTGCTTATGAGCGTGCGAATGAGCTGGGTAAAGCTGGTGGCATCCCGATTACGATTCAAGATGCCAATGGGCAATCTAAAGAAGTATTGGTAAGACCTAATATTGTGGCTTTTAACAGCGGTGTGAATTCTTGGTCCTTATCAAAACATCAGGGTGTGCGTGCAGCATTTGGTGGTTGGAAGCAAAGTGATGCTTTGAATAATCAAAATCTTCCAGCCTTGATTGGTGGTACGAAAAATGGCGACAAAATTGGAGGCTTGGCAGGGGAGGCACTACTCAATTTGGAGCGTTTAGCACTTGACCCTGAGTTAAGTGATGAGGAAGCTGCAAAAATTGATGAAAAGATGGGCACGATTCGTAGCTTAGTCGATCAAATTCGGACAATTACCAATGCAGATTCAGGTTCACCCTTGTCTCATAAGCAGATAGGGGCGGACCCCTATAAATTGCCGGTCCGTTTACTAGCACTTGCTAATGAAGTCGGTGCTAGCCCCGCCTTTAATTGCAAGAGCGGCAAAGATCGAACTGGTCAAATGGATGTGGAGATTAAAGACTTCTATACGCACTTGAATGCCAATGGTGGCCAGGTGCGAGAAATTAACCATAAGCGTAATGAGGTCGAGGCCTCTAACTTTAAGAAAATCTTTGAACATGGTGGCGGTCGTGAGTTACAGAAATTTAATACTGGTATACCAGGTAGTAAGGTGGACCTGAAGAGTTTCTATAGTGTCTTAGGGTATTCATCCAATAATATCGATGAGCTTAAAGGTTTGTCGAAGTGGGTTGGATCTTAATTCATGCTTCAGTAGTGGGCAAAATAAAAGATGCCTTTTTTCTCGCGTGTTCAAACACACAATGACATCATTGAAGTTATTGCCAAAGCTCAGGCCGCCAATAAAGAAGTAGTGGTCGATCGTGCTGGACGAGTTAAGGTGGAAGGTTGGCTGGGTCGACATTCGCGAGCACGGCAGGAGCGAGCAAATGGGCCCAATTGGGCCAATAATCAACGCCTTCAACGCAATGGCGCAATAGCGCAAAGCCTTAAAGCAGCCTTTGCCCGGCAAAATATTCACATTGATACTCTGGCGCAGGCCCATTATTTGCGCGACCTGTTAAATGCGGTGCCGACTAAAGCAACCCTTCCCGGTGTCAAACTGTTTAGTGAAGGCGTAAAGCAATTATTACCAGGCTTCCAATTAAAAGATGTCAGACTCGATCGCTTGCGACCAGATGATGTCGCCTTGAATCTACAGGCTGGGCGTGAACCTATTCAACCTACGCCGATAGCAGCCCGACGGGGGCCTGATATTCCAGTACCCCATTTTTCTGCCCATGCATTACAAAACCCAGATTCTCCCAATGTCGATCTGCCGCCGAATTTGAAAAAGGTACATGATAATCTACAAGCGCTCAACCATGTTCCCAGAATTGGGGTTCATCGAGAAGAAATGGGGCAGATTAATCGATATCAATTCGAAGTAGTTAATTACAACCTTGGCAGACAGCTTGCCAAAACGCTAGACCCCGCTAGAACCTATTTATATGTCATGGGTTTAGATGCTCAGAATCAAGTGCATCTGCGGATTGGCTATGAACATGATTTACATTCCGATACAAATACGCGTTTAGGTCATCCCAGTATGACGCAAGATTTAAGTGCTGACGCAAAAGCAATTATTGGTGGCGAGATTCGCTTTAATCATCAGCAAAATTGTTGGGAGATTGACGATAACTCAGGAAGGTATGGTTTTCCTCCCGAAGGCAGACTTCAATCTGTTGGCGTGGTGCATGCGGACGTGTTGAGGTATGTGGCTTTTCGTTTTGCGGCCGCTGGCTTCCAAGTGGGCAATATCAATAGCAACTTCATACGCCAAACAATGGTTTAGTAAGAAATTAAGTCAGGAATTGGCGTGCTATGTCCATGCGGAGTGCTTAAGCTGCGCGATCTTCTATAGGAAGTATTTCAAGAACAGAGAGGTATTTTCCCGCACAAGACTTTCAAGCACTCGATCTTGGATTTCCTGAATGGCTGGATTGGAAGTAAAACGATAGGGGAAGGTAAAGTTCTGCCCCCCAATTTGTAGATCTACTGGTTTTTGGATAAGGCAATCGGTATCACTCGTTAAATGCAAAATATAAGGATCATCTTTTTCGGAAAAAGCATCTAAAAGACGACCGCCATGGACATTCCATTGCTTGGGATCGAGTAGCAAATGGCTAACTCCCTGTAAGCACATCAGGTTCATCGCGTTTTGCACCCAGCAAATCTCTCTTTGCATGCCGTATGCTGTGGAGTGGTATCGATCAAAATCAAACTCGGGCGAGAAAATGACAAAACCGATATTCAGATACGGCACGGAAAGATCAAAAGGCTCTGTGCACTTGCTAAATTGAATATTGCGCCAGCTAAATAGCTCGACAAATTGCGCCACGTTCGCAGCAGGCCCCATGTCTTGGCATAAGGCCAGGTGCTGACCCTCTTGTTGCATTTGGGTAATTAAGGCGTCAATCGCTTGAACGGGTGATTTGAGCATCAGCATGTCAGCATCGAGCAAGACGAGCCAGCGCCCTAAGAGACTGTGACTGCGCAAATACGTATTGAGATTGGCTTTGAGTTTAAATGGGTCGCAATCGGCTAACTCAGGCGCCATCTCAATCACCGTGACACCATAGGCCTTTAAAAATGTGATTTGCTGCTCTTGTAAGCCAAAGTCCAGCACGCACACATTGTCAAGCTTGCCAAGCTGCTTGCGCATAGTGGTGAGTAAGCTTAAGCCCAGCAGAAAATAGTTAGCATCAAACGGAATGAGGTAAGTGGGGAACATGTTTTAACTGCGATGATTTATATCTGCTAATACTGATCTAAAAAAGGGCGATAAGAGAGCGCATTGAATCAGTTGAAAAAATCAACACTAGCGATTGCGGGCCCGCACAAACTTAGAGCTTGCTAAATCGTCGAGCACTTTGGCATCGGCTCTGCCTTGGGCAATGCGTTGCTCTTTCTTGAGCTCTTCAAGTAATTCGCCTAAAGCATCGAGCTTGCGCTGTTCGCGTTGCAGGCGCTCATTGGCTTCATCAACGACGGCTTGTTGCTTTTTAATAGCCTCCATCGCTTCTTGCACTTGCATTTTGTAGTCTTCAACCTTGGCGCGCAGCAAAGCTTCTTCTTTAATCTTGTCTTGCACGAACTCCCGGCTTACGACATAGCCAATGCAGTCGGCGTAAAGCGACTCAATCAGACCGGGTAATTCTTGGAGGTATTTTTCCAGAGCCTCTTTGGCTTGAATGAACTCGGCTTGGCGCTGCTTGAGAAGGGCTTGGGCTTTGCGAAGATCGTCTTCGGCTTTTTCTACTCGGCCCTTACGAATCCCCTGAATTTCTTTCAGGGCCTTGGTGTCATCCATAAATAGCTAGGCGCCGTCTGAGCTTAAGGAGTAAAGATTTGATATTGGCCTTGCGCAACGGTATTGCTTTCCATGGCCATGCCCGTCAGAGAATTTTTGCTATTTAAGACTTTGTTAAAAGCCTCATACAGTTTGTCAAATTCGAGTAAGCCTTCATACCATTGGTTGTCCATGCCATTACCGCGAGGCACAAACCAAATGAGCCGATAAAGGGCGGGATTATCAAAATCTTCCACCACCCCAGCAGAAATCAGATGCAGGGCAGAGCGGTTGCCTTTCAAAATACTGCGCATGAAATTTTGATGCTCAAGACTATTAATAGGGGCTGCCCAGGGCTCTGATTGGACTAAGCAGGTAAAGGCGGGATCAAGGTCATGGCAGGTGACTTCAGCCAAAGTGCCCTTGGGTAAGGCAAAGCGGTACTGAACCATGCCACCATCGATGGTTTTACGGAAATTGCGCCGCTCGGCCAATCCCCTCATGTATTCGTAAAAATGTGCCATTTTGACCCCAAATCTTCTGCATTAGCCCTATAAATAGGCTACTTTGGTATCTTATACTAAGGTATATAAGATTGAGCTTCAAAAATGACCTAAAAATGCCTAAAAAGCATGCATTAGGGGGAGCAGATGGAGATAGGCCAATTAAGCGGGTGGGAAATGAAATTAATGCCAGTGAATAAAAAACGATTATTTTTTGCCCCAAGCACATTAGTTTGATTAGATAGGCCTAGCCAATAACGCATTACTGAAAGATAGAACATGTCGGGAATTGATACTAGTAAGGGAATTAACTCGGTTGCCAGTCAAATTGCAACGCTCGAGGCCAATCAAACACAATCAGTTCAAACGAATACCGGTGCCACGGTTACCGGATTAGCCGCCGCCGCTTATGAATTTGGCAGCATCCTCGCTTCCTATCCAGCCGATGCGCCACCACTTACGCAAAGTGCACCAGTCTTTCAGGTAACCAATGCAGATGGTAGTACCTCAATGGTCTCGTTGAGTGATCTTGCGAACGATATTCAAAAGCAAACAGGATTTGATCCTTTGCTTGAATTTAGTGCTGGTATTGGCTTTACCAATCAAGGCTACAGCCTCTCAGACATTAATTACGTCCTTAATAGTTTGCAAACCCAGTTTCCTGGGCAAATGACTTTCACCCAGCTTGCGCAAGTTGAGGGGAATCAGGCGCTTAATGTCAGCAACAATCTTGATAGCCAAGTGCAGGGTGCTGTATCCGATCTACAAAGTGCCTTAAGTAATTCACAGTCGTACATTAATCAGGCTTTAGCGGCATCACCCGGCGGTGTCAGTTTGGATGCCAGTATTATTTTTGATCCAATATCAGCGACAGGTGCACCAGATGCTACTGCTTTAGCGCAATTACCCGCGCTTAGTCAAACCATAGCGATCGAGCAAACAACCGTAAATGCCGATCAGGCGTTATATAACTACGACCAAAATAATTTTTCACCTGCTGATCAAGCGGCAATTGTGGCAGCCCAAAGTCAAATAGCAGGGTCTAATCCCATCACTGGTGTAAATGGCATTGCACCATCTGCATCATTCATAACTGAACTTCAAGCTGGCCTCAATCAATTGACCACGGCGATGAGCCCTACGATGCTGCAAGATTTGGCCAATAACTCAAATGGCACTGCATTTATGAGTGCCAATAATTTATTGGCTGGTAATCATGATACTGGCGGTGAGGCTGGATGGTATAGCGTTACTTTTTATAACGATTATTCCAAGGCATTTAACGGCGTCGCAACCATCGCTCAATTTGCTAGTGACGCCCAAGCTGCTGGTTATAACTGGGGCTCTACTGGGCCTGATGGACGCTTATATGGAATAGGTGCATCCAATCAAAATACCACTACTATTGGTCAATTAGGTGTTCAAAAAACTGTTGATAACAGTACATCAACCGTTGATATTAATTTTCAATCTGGTCAAATAGGACATGGCAACACCAACATTTTCAGTGGTTTGATGCAATCCTGTGGCTGTGATCCCACCAACGCAACTCAAGTAGCGCAGTTCAATGCACAGCTCAACAAGCTGATACCGGGCGCTAGCTCAAAGCCTTATTTCACAGCCCAAGATATTTTGAATTTGCAAAACCTCGTTAATGCAATTCAAACTGCTCAAACCCATCAAACGACCGCCGTAAATACTGCTTATCAAAGGCTTCAAAATGATAGCAATAAGTTAACTTCCGATCAAACTAAACTCAATAATTTGATGTCTAGCGCAATGGCAAGTACAGCGCCAGCAGCAGTGTCATTGCAAAATTCAATCAATGCGCTTGCTAGTGCGAATGGAACGATTGCTGGATATCAAAGCGCAATTGTTTCAATCCAGCAGCAAATGACTACTGCGCTAAATAATCAGACTCTTGCTAACACTTTAGAAAGTAAATTAGCAACGACAGCTGCAGCTTTGGCTACCGACCCAACAAACACTTCTAAGCAGGCAGATCACGCTACAGCGCTAAGTGCTATTCAGATGTTTTTGGGTGGAACCTACGCTACCGATGCTGATGCCACAGCGGCTTGCGAAGCTTATAAAACGAGTCAACAGGGCTTGATTAGTAATCCGGGTGGTTTGCAAGACCAAGTGACGATCTCACAAAGTACTGTTAAAGATTACCAAACACAATTACAAAGCTTGCAAACTCAGTTGTTGACGCTGCCCAATTCAAGCTTCAGAGAATTGCTCGCTGATATTCAAACTAACACCGGCATTGACATGGCTGCGGCATTGAAACCAGTCATTGGAGACGGACCATTAACCTTAGGAAACCTAAATCAGGTTTATCAATACATCAATCAGAATCTGCCAAATGGGGCAACCCCATTTCCGATTCTGACAAACGATCAACTGATTCAGGCAGCTTCGCAACAAGTTCTTAGTCTGTTTAATCAACCGGCCTTTACACAAGCCTTGGCTAATAGTCCTAATGGTGTTGATCCCAATGCAGCGTTATTTACGGTACCAGGATCCAATACGCCGATCAGTTTTAATGCTGCCTTAAATTTAATTGCACAAAGTAGTGGGGTAAATGTCACTAGCTCGATCAATGCGATTTTGCAGGGTGGCCGATTAACACAACAAGCAGTTGCTGGAATTAGTGCTTATCTTAATAATCCCCCAGCTACTGCTGGCGCTAAACCTGAAATGGGTGTCCAGTTAACGGATCCCACTACTGGTCAACAAGTCTCCATCTCTGGTGCAAAAGCGGCAGAATTTACTTTTGCCCAGCAATTAAATCGAATTGATTTCACAGCCTTGGCAGCGGCGGGTTCTCCGATCAGCGCCGATGCACCAATATTCATATCAAGTGATGCCAATGGCAATCCTGTGGATATTTCGCTCAATCAGCTAATTCAGAACTACGTTAATCAAGGCTACAACATGACGGGTTTGCTTCCTGCCGGGGCTAACTCGTTCACGATGCCAGATGTTGCGGCAATGCTAGATCGACTCAATGTTGATCAAACCGAGGCCGTATTTAAAGTGCCTGATAATGCCTGGCTCAATGCTGGCTTACTGCAAATCAAAGCGCTTGCTAATTCAGATTCGGCAACGAACCCAGATACCGTTCAAAACGGACTAAATCTTCTCAATGCCTTAGGCGTTCCTAATCCGCAGCAAATGTATTTCCAGGCAGTGTTTGCTGCCCAGCTCGATAATCTAGATCAAACCCCAGGTCTTGGCTATATCGCAACTAATAACGGAGAGTTCTGGAGTAGTGATGCTCTCTCAGACACGGGGCAAGCACTCGATAGCCTTCAGCCTTTGATGGATCAACTGGGCATAAGCTTTGGCCCCATTTCAGATCGGGGATATACCCAATCCGTTGGGGTAAGCAAGCCAACTTGGGAGTCGGAGTTAAATGCTACCTCTCTTAATGCGTTAATTACCCAACTTAATGCGGCTAATGCTGGAACGCCTTTTAATATTAATAATCCTTACGCTAATACCCCAGGGGCTCAAGATACCAGCAGGTATGGCCAAGTTGGCTTTACAGCTTATCAAGCTCCGCAAGCAGAATCTAATTTTGCTAGCAACTTAAGTAGTAATTTTGCAGTCTTTGATATGACTAAGGTGCCACCGTTGGCAATGAGTAATGTCAATGCCCCAGCGGAAATTGCGGATGATTTAAATAACTTCAATGTAGATCCCAGGGTGCAGGGAGCACTAGATTTCCTCAGGCAAGCACTATCGCAAATCAATAGTCAAGATTTAGATGCTTATGGCAATCTGTCAATGAGTAATGCGGTATTTAATATGCCCGTAATTGCTCAATCGCTTGGGGAACCGGCTTCAACGCCGGTATCCCTTAGTCAGATCATGGCCTATGCAACTGAGGCGACGGGGGCTAATCTCAGTCAAGCAATACCCAATTTGGCTGATGCCAATGGAAATATCTCTTTTAACAATGTAAATAGCCTCATTAACATTCTTAATCAGGCCGTGCCACCGGCAACTGCTAATGCGACCGCATGCTTGAATCTTGCTAATTTTTTAAGTCCTCAAGCGCCCCCGATACAAACTCAATATGGATCAATTGGTTTAAATTTTAATCAATGGTCGCAAAGTCTTAATGCAAATTTACTCGGGACAGCTATAACTGGATGCACTTGTGAGACTGCGCTTTACTCTGACACATTAGCAGGTCAATTAGGAATTCCTCAAAATCGAATAGCTGCCTCAGCATCTGCCGACGTCAGGACTGCCGCTGAGAATAGTCAGCTTGCTTTGATAACTCAAAAGCTTAGTCAGCTTGTGCCAAATTTTCAGGCTCCTGCTACTGCCGATGGTTGGACTGCAGCTACCATAGCAAATTTGCAAGCGCAATTACAAGCAGCTGCAGGGCCGCAGCCCATTGCTTCTTTGGGAGCTGGTGGCGTAGATTTGGCAAAAGCAATACAAGTCTCTGAGAATTTAATGAGTAATGCAACTATTGCTAGCAGCAGCAATAATTCTATCGGTGACTATATTGCTGGTTATAACAAGATTTTCTCAGGCACAACCTATAGCAGTCCGGCTGGAATATTGCTTTCAGACGAAGTGCCCGCCCAATCCTATATGTCTTCGGCGGTAATCGGAATATCGTATGTGAGCAATTATGGCATCACCGTTGGCGGAAACGACCTTAGCGCTGCTTCCTACGCAAATTCCATTGCTGGAATTCTGGGAATTCCTCAGCCTAATGGACCTGCAACTCAAGCAATGGCAGATAGTCAATATCAACTAGTGCAAGCTGCAATTAAAAAAGTTTTGCCAAATTTTAGCTTTCCAGTATCAGCTAATCTATGGACCCCTCAAGATGTTACTCGACTAATTACTCAGTTATCAATAACTACGCCACCTCAGCAGCCTCAAGCGGCCAGTCTTCAGTCCTCTCTTTACTCGTTGGCGGGGGTTAGCATTGACTATAACTCCCAAACTGCTACGATTGGGAGCTTATTGCGAAACGCTTGGGGTAACCTTAACTTAGTTGATGATGAAAATAATATTGACATCCAAAATGGACTGAAGCAGAACAGCACTGTTGCGCTACTTGGAGCGTTAACTGGAGTGCCTTTCTACACCACTAATGATTTATTGGGTCAAGGGGGGAATACGCTCAGTGCGGCATCTTATAGCAACTCTATTGCCGGAATATTGGGAATTCCTCAGCCTCAGCCTACTGGAAGGGCTAGTTTAGAAATGATGAATAGCCAATATCAGTTAGTGCAAGATGCTGTTCATAAAATTGATCCGGGTATCACTTTTCCTAGCGATGTGACCGACCTTAGGCCTGAAGATATTGTGAATATCGTAAATTCACTTTCTACGGCGCTAAATCATAGCTACATAAAGCCACCCCTTGACCTGACTACCGTCAAAACCAACCTCCAAAACATTAGCTTTGAAAATGTCGCAACAGCCGTTCAAACTGGTCAGGCTACTGCAGCAGTAACCGCTTCATTTGAACAAAGGATTGATCAAAATACTGTGCCGGTATTAACCGCTGCTGAAATGGATGCTCAGCTCCAAGCAGGTAGTCTGTATGTAAACAAGCATGGACAGTTCTTCTTAAATCGTCAACCTACTAATGCGCGTGATGCCTCTGTGGCTGCCTTTGTGATTGGCGGAAATTCATTAAGCAGTAAATTGAATAATTTGATGAACGATGTTAATACCCGCAATACCCACGTGCAGATTCTCAATTACTTGTCAGCTGCAACTAGCGCAAGTGATTTGGCAACTCGTATCCAGACAGAAAAATCTCAGTATGGTTATGCCGATATCTTAAGTGAAGTAACGGGGGGCGCCTTAACCGATGCTTCAAGCCCAGGCTCTGATAGTGATGTCCTTGGCACTACAGGGACCTTCCAATCTACGCTCAAAACCGCTATTGATAATGCTACTAAGAATCAAGACTTAGACACGCAAAACTTACAGAGCTTGACTACTCAAATACAGTCTAACAACACTGCTATGACTCAATTACTGCAAGCGTATGAGCAATTGCTCAAATCTGTGGCGCAGAACTTTGAGTAATGGTGGGTATTTCCGTTTTACTTGCGTATTTAATTGATGGCTGATTTACGCACTCAGGCTCTAGCTTGTCTGGAGCAGGGCAATACTGCCTTACAAGGTGGCCACTTTCAAGATGCGATTGCTGCTTATACTGCTGGCTTAGGGCATATGCCACTGTCTTGTGGCCTATTATTGAATCGTTCCATCGCCTATGAAAAGCTTAGTCAAAGTAATCTTGATCTCAATTTCAAATCAAAGGCATTTGATGATCTGCGGCTCTATCTGCAACATACCGGTGAGCAAGAGGGCAATCAAAATGGGCTTGCTCTAAAACGCTTTATATCTCTTGGTATCGAGCTTGCACAATTGCCTGCTATCTTGCAGCAATTAAAGCATTTAGAAGATAAACCTTTTTGGCGTAATGCGGATTTTTATGATCTGTTGATTGGCTTGATTTTGGCTAATCCGGGCTCAGAAGACACCCTTATGCATTATGTTTCAAGGGCCAATCACTTTTCCTGCTTGGCTCAGAAAACCTTAGAGCACGTGTGTGATTTCTTAATCTTGCAACAGGCGGGCAGTAGCTTTAATGAAGCTAAGAGCAATGATTCTGATGTATTGCAATCCTTAATGTATCAGTTAG
>Ga0208106_1000445_pt1 | contig 13985 bp, 13 predicted proteins | sample CryBogCBE25Jul08_FD_184577 | JGI IMG/M metagenome (GOLD analysis project Ga0208106, IMG submission 184577) | Freshwater microbial communities from Crystal Bog, Wisconsin, USA - CBE25Jul08 (SPAdes) | ecosystem: Environmental > Aquatic > Freshwater > Lake | place: Crystal Bog, Wisconsin, USA...
ACGTTAGTGGCTCCAACTTGTAGGAGACTTGATGTGACATTGAGTCCACTAGCCGTTTGAGTACCAACTTGACTGCCATTGAGCCATATACTTCTATTAGTACCATCAAATTGTGTTAGAATGTTGAACCATTGTGTTGTGGGACTAAGTGAAGTTGTGACTGCATAATCATTGCCATACCAATAAGCAACAAAACCATTGGTAGTAGTGGTTCTAAATTGATTGGTTTGATTACCAGTAGTTGAACTGCCTATACCAACAATTCCCTGTCCACCCCAAGTTGATCCAAGTTGAATCCATGCCGACATACTGTAGGCATTTGATCCTGTTGGTAAGGTGGTAGATGCTGCTTTAAAATATCCATTACTGGCTAAAGTAAAGTATCCGCCACCTGTGCTTGAGTAGGTAATGTTGCTACTATTCTGCATAGTAACATTGTTATTTTGTCCACTTAGGTCGTACCAAGTAGTTCCAGATCCTGGATAACTTGTGGTATTTGCCGCATCAAGATACAATACCAATCCCGATGATACTAGGTTAATTGGTCCGCTTATCAAAACGCCGCCACCAAAATTAATTCCAGGTCCTATTATCATGCTCCGTATCTCCCACGTAGTGCTGCAAAGTTTTGCACTACTTCATTGGCGGTTAACGCACGATTGTAAATCTTCCAAGCGCCCACATAGCCATTAAAGTAGGGATAGCCATTGATACCTATATAGTCATTGCCAGGATATCCCATACTTAGGAATGTAGTACCGGGATTGTCTTTTGTACCATCAGTGGAGCCAGCAAATACACCATTAACATAGGTTCTGAGTGTGGGGCTAACTGTAGCATCATAACACATCACAATGTGATACCAATTGTTTGAACTCCAACCAGGGCCTGTAACGTATCCTGTATTATATAGTCCCATGTTGATTGTGCCATTGGTAAAACCCATTTGATTATCTGTCCAACCGCCGAGATTGTATCCAGGATTATCCCATTCTCCCCATTCGGCTATGAGTGTACCGGGAGTATTTGCGCTTAGGTTACGTGCCCACACATCAAAAGTAAAGGCATTGTTGAGATCTGATCCGTAGCCCGAGCCGCCAACATAACCGTAGTATTGACTACTAGCCGCAGTTAATTGTAATACTGTTTTTCCATTGACTGTAGCTGTAGTTGGGCTATTAAACAGTGTGGCATCAAATCCGTTGCCGCTAGTATCTAATAATGTACTACCACTAATACTGGTGGCAGGATCGTAGTTGGCATAAATGCCTGCGGTCACAATGGGCGGAGTATCGCTCACATAGCCAACGTTGTTTAGGGTAACTCCGCTTATAATCATATTACCAATCAATTCTTAGTTGACGTACCCAGTTTTGAGCAGTAGATCCTCCAGTGTATGCCGCTACACCGAAGTAATTTCCAACTGGAGTCCAACTGCCAATGTTAACCGATCCTTGATATATTTCATTGAGGTATACTTCTAACATACGGTTGCTGTTTTGTATCTTGCGAATCTTTAGGGTCAAGTTGTAGAAACTGGTGTAACTAGCGTTCCATAATGTAACTCCAGATGTTACGTAGTTACCGTTACCAATATAGGGAATATTAGTTTGTGTGCCGCCAACATAAACTTCAAACTGGCTTGCACTACTATAATAATGGTTCATTACCGCAATGCCACCATAAGTGTTGGTATTACCGGGATTACCTGTTATGGCAGCATTAGATCCAAAGTAGATCCATTGTCCATCTGCACCAGTGCCTCCACTAGCAGCAATACTAGCAGTTATAACCATATCATAGTTATAGTTTATAGTAGAACTGTTCCAGTTAATGTAGCCAGACTGTGTAGTGGTGTTTGTGGTTAGTTTTAATCCGTATGCTTGTGTGCTATCCCAGGTGGCATTTCCGCCAATAGTGCCACTTGGGGTAAATGAACTTAGTGCAGAAGTGGAGTTGGCTTGCCAGGTATCCCACAAGAAACGTGTCTGTGGACCACTGCTTCCAGATGCTATTACACTACTTGCTGTTATGTTGCCGCTATATGTAGCAGTAGTGCCAACACTGTTACCATACTGGTTAGCAATGATATTGCCTGCGATGATGTTGCCGGTAGTGACGATGTTACCACCAGTGACCATCAACAAGTTACCAGCTGTGCCCAACTGCATCTGAGTCGAGCCATTAGTCAAGAAGCTCAATGGTAAATATGTGCCAGTGCCATTTATACCAGATACTAACTGAACATCTGTTGTGCCGTTTGTGGCAATCAAGATCTTGCTTGCGTTAGCTATGTTGCTTGTGTTAGCGGCCTGCCAGCTGGCTGCCGTACCTGTGCCAGTTGGTGCTGTGTAAACGCCAGGATTACTATTGGCCGCTAGCGGGCGGAATATTGTTCTGTAGTTTACGGTGCTGTTAGTGAAGTCACCAAATATTGTAGCGTTAGATGCGTATGAGACATTGCCTGGCAACACAAGATTTCCATCATATCCAAATACATAGTCAGCTTTGCTATAACCACTTGTAACGTTAGGGTTATAGTTACTTAAGATGAATGTTGATCCAGCACCGCCCGGAAGAGTTAAAATGTCTCCGTTCTTATATCCGGTGCCGGGGTTAGTTATAGTAATGCCCCCAACTGCACCGCTAACATAGCCACCGCTGGAGCTGTAGCTTGCTGTCATTCCTGTACCGCTGCCGCCTGTTACCGATTGATTAACATACGGAGGACTGTTGTATCCTCCTGCAATACCATATAGGGTGGCCGTATTGAATGTAGCGTTAGCTCGTAAAGTCAAAGGACTATTGCCAGTCTGTACCGTAGACTGCCCTATAGTGACATTGCCAGTAGTAATATAAAGACTATTGACGTCGCCGATTGGAGGGCTAGCGGTTATTAGACCAGAGTGAGATCCTATTTGTATTAGTGTGGAAGTAGGAACTAATGCAAATGTGGCTTGGTTAGTTGTAATTTGACCAAGAGTATTAAGCGTCAACCCGTTAGTAGATGTCAGACCAACACCAGTTACTGCGCCACCTGAGGTTACTGCACCACTGAACTGAGCACCAATACTGCCGTTCATCTTCAAGAACTGATTAAACGTTGGTACTGTGTTTGCGGTCACTGCACCAGTGTATCCATTCATCGAAATACCATTTTGATCTATTGATATAAAACCTACACCAGTAGCTGCATTACGGGTCAGTATTGCACCATTGGCTGCAAAGTATCCGTTATACATCAAGAACGTTGAGTATGGCGCGGCTGCGTTACCTGATGCTAGAACAGTACTATTACCAACGAATAATTGTGTGATGTTACTTTGTATAGGATATGTTGTAGCAACGTTACCCACGTTACCAATAAAGACTGCTGTGTTAGCAGCTAACATTGAGACCACGTTGGTGTTGCTATAGTTTGTTCCACCTCCGCCACCTGATCCACTAGTGAATACTGTGCCGTTAGCATAAACAATATTACTGTTTGTTGGGATAACCAAGTTGCCAGTGTTGTCAAATGTCCAACTGTAGCTGCCAGCTTGTAGAGTTACGTTGCTGCTTGATCCGTAGATGTTGCCAATGCTGGCATACGTCAAACTGCTAAGTGCAGCACCGTTACCAATGAAGTAGTTGGCGGTGATGTTGGCTGTTGTAATTACATTGGTAGTTAAGTTTTGCAAATTGGCCACAACGTTGGCATTGCTGTAGAATGTCTGTGTAGTCAAATAAGCAGCTACGTTGGTGTTACTATAGGTACTACTTGGAGCAATGGTGCTTAGAATATTCACACCATTTGCAAACAAGTAATTTGGTGCAATAATATTTGCAGTGGTAGTGATGTTAGCTGTTGTGCTAATACTCGTTACGTAGTTCTGTAAGTTAGCTACCACGTTGGCATTGCTGTATGTTCCTGCACCTGCTGTAATGCCCGACAAGATACTGACACCGTTGGCATACACATAGTTGTTGGCCGATATGGTGTTGACTTGGCTGATGTTGCCGTATGTGCCGGTTGTGATAAAGTAACTGGCAGTGATGTTGGCACCAGTTGTGATGTTGCCCACGAAGTTCTGACCGTACACGTTGCCGCTTGCTATCAAGTTGCCGGCGTATACGTTGCCAGTGCTGGCAGTTGAGTTAGACAAATATGCAGTTACGTTGGTGTTACTATAAGTTGATCCTTGTGGGTTAGCTACCAAGTAAGCAGCCACGTTGCTGTTGCTGTAAGTACCTGCTTGTGGGTTGGATACCAAATAACTGGCCACATTGCTATTGCTATAGAATGTCTGTGTGGTCAAGTAAGCAGCCACGTTGGTGTTGCTGTAAGTTGTACCTCCGCCCGAACTCCAAGCTGTACCGTTGGCCCAGAAAATACCGTTGCTGACCTGTAGTGTATTGGCACTGATCACGTTGGCACCAGTGATGTTACCATATGCGCCAGTTGTTGTGATGTTGGCTACTGTATAAGTTCCACTAGTTGTCAAGTTACCAGCAGTAATATTACCTGTAGTTGTAATAGTTGCCGTAGTTAGATAAGAACTTACGTTTGTGTTGCTGTATGTACCGGCTTGTGGGTTAGCTACCAAGTAGGCAGCAACCTGTGTGTTGCCGTAACTACTACTAGTAAATGGGGTACCATTAGCGTAGAAGAAACCTGTGGCCAATACGTTGCCAGCAGTGACGTTACCAACTGTGGTGACGTTGTTGGCGAACCAAGCATTACGTGTGTAGCCCACAAGTTCAAATATGCTTGCGCCGCCAGTCTGACCAACTGTGAATCCATCAGGGCCAGCAGTACCAGATCCAACTACAACATCCACTGTGGTCTGAGCTGTGGTTTTTGTGTATGAGCCAAGATTATATCCAATTCTCCAGTTTAGATCTGAGTTTATAAAATCAAGCCAGCTGCCACTAGATAATCGAACATTACCTGTGCTGATATTACCAGCCAAATATGCAGTTACGTTGGTATTGCTGTAGGTTCCTGCACCTGCCGTGATACCTGTTAAGATACTGACGCCATTGGGATATAGGAAGTTGGCGGCTGTAACGTTTCCAGTAGCCACTAAACCATTTCCGTAATATATGTTGCCTACCGCTACAATGTTACCCTGCAATACAACATTACCACCTGTGCCTGGTGTGATGTTGATATTGTTTTGAGTAGGATAGGTATTGGGTGTGGATAATGTTAGCCCATATGCACTTGACTGCAACAACCCGTTTGGTCCAACAGTGAGATATCCAGTGTTAGTTCCGCTGTTGTAGCCACCAGTAACCTGCGATGCTCCCAAGTATTGAGCAGTCACGTTGGTTAATTTGCTGCCGTTGCCAATAAAGTATGTAGATGTTACGTTACCCGCTGTGATGTTACCTGCTAGATATGCTGTGACGTTGGTATTGCTGTAGGTGCCTGTTTGCGGATTGGCCAAAAGGTATGCTGCCACGTTGGCATTGGCATAACTGCTGGTACCGTAGTTCAAATTGGCCCAAGTATAGAAACTGCCCACATTGGCTTGTAGTGTTGTGATTGCACTATTGGCTGCTATGATATTGGAACGCAAGCCAGTTACTTCACCTTCTTGTGAGGCAGCATTGCTTTGTAGTGTGGCGATTGCTAGATTGGCTGCCGTGATGTTGGCATTGATGCTAGTAATTTCACTTTCTTGTGTGGCTGCATTACTTTGTAGCGTTGCAATCAAGCCCTGCTGTGTGGCAGCATTGGCAGTCCATGCTGTGGTGACTGCATCAACATAGCCTTTCATTGCTGTGTTGGCTGTGATGATGGCTGCATTTGCTGCGGCTATATTGGAATTGGTTGTTGTTAAGTTAGTCAACAATGTGCCAATATTAGCTTCATCTGTTTGTATGGCTGTGGCTATTTGACCCAGTGTGTCTAGTATAGCAGGAGCATTGGCCAACAGACTAAACTTGTTGTCAACATAACCTTTGAGTGCTGTGTTGGCAGTGGTTACGTTTGCTACAGTAGCAAAGCTGGTCTGTCCTGCAGGACCTTGATAAGCAGTAGTTTGTATTGTACTGTCAGGAAAGTGCATCTGACCTTGCCAGTCAAAGTTCCAAACGTAAAGAGGATGTCCTCCGGCATTCTTAGATGAAATTGTTACCTGTGCGTCGTCAGTGTTGAGATTGATGCCTTGGTAACCATCTGCTAGATTATTCTGTATTATAAAGTATTGTCCACTGTCTTGACTATTATCAAGTATGGCATTGGTAGTATCATTGTAAGGGAACAGGATCCTACCCGTAGTAGTCGGCAAGGTCAAATTACCAGTGCGATCAAATGTCCATAATGGTGCTGTGCTGCCAATGGTATTAGAAAAGAGCAGAACGTCCTGTGCCGAATAAACCTGTGCTGACCCATTTTCAGCAGCATAAAATCCAGCAATGTCATGCTGTATGTTGGCAGTCATTTCAATCCAGCTGCTGTTTGGTTGACCCGCGGTTTCACCAGATTCGATTTGAGCGTTGCTATTTAGAAAGTTTATGAGGTCAGTACCAATGGTGCCACCATAGATGGGCAGGTATGAGGCCACGTTGGCATTGCCATACAGTCCAGCTGTTACGGAAATGTTAGCCACTGTGGCTGACAAGTTGGCAAATTGTCGAGAATTGACCAAAGTGGCCATACCGCCAGGGGTAGCACCATCTTGTAGGCGTAGTGTCTTTTGGCCAGTATCAACCAGCAGCTCGCCTAGCGGGCCTACATAGTTATTGGCTGCAATGGTGTTACCACGCTTGATCAGTATCTGTGAAATGTTAACAATATTGGTCATTAGATTGCTCCACCATCCAAGCTATAAGTTGTTCCTGAACTTGGAGGATTATAGCTGGTTCCATAGTAGGCAGGCAATATCTCAAGATCTAAGGGCACGCCATAGTTGTCATCAATATAGACTGGACTAGTCACGTCTGTGCTGGTAACTGTGGTACTAAAGGCCAGTTTGTAGAAACGATTTTCCAGTGTGTTAGCCACGTTGGCTGTGATTGTAAAACTGCCTAGTCCCTTGGTAATGTCGGCCCAAGAGACTGAATAGCTGTGTATAGTAACCCGATTAGTAGGATCTTGGATACTTGCGGTCACGCTGCTGCCTGTCAAGTTGACTGCTTTTTGGTCTTGATTCTTGACTACTACTTGAATAGGGTTGTCTACGCCTTGATAGACTTTGATGGGACGTGAGTACACTTGGCGATTCCTTACTGTAAATATGGTCGGATCAACTACTTGAACCTCCGCTGTATTGGGATAAATGTAGGCTTTTACTGTTATCATCTCTGGGCCTTTTACATATTTAGCAGAAAATCAAAAGCTGGTTCCAAACCAAATAAATAAAAAGTGGAAGAAATTAAACAACTATTAGAACAATATCCCTACTTGACCTTGCTCACATACGGGGGTAATGAGTATGTGGGCATCATACAGAACGCCGATGAACAGATTACTACCATCTACGATTTCGCCGGCTTAAAAACGCCCGAACAAAAGGTCTTGTTCTTACAGTTGGGCGATACTTGGTGGTGGGAAAGCAATAGGATTATCCCTATCAATGTGTTTCTAAAGCAGGAGTGGGCGCCGTTCAAGTTCTGCGTTAAAACCATGAACAGCAAAGACGTTGAGATTAAACTAGGCCCTCAAGTCAGCCTTAAAGAAATGGCCATGAAGCGCTCAAAGCGCCGATCAATTACTCTTGTTCGCAAAGTAAATTAATGTGTACACAGACTAGGTGTGCGTAAGCACAACTATGGGACTTTTTGAAGCTGTACCCATCAGTAGCATCCCAGATAGTCTCTGCTACTTCTTTCCAGCTCTTACCAATCAAGTGACGTTTGCCTGGCCGTATGATGGCTAGGAACATCATCATTCTAGGAATCGTATCCACGGGCTCGGGCATCTTTAATAGTGTATCATAGTGATTGCCAATGTGAATTAAGCGAGCGCAGAACTCGGGGTCATATATTCTAGTCCAGTCGGGCTCTTTAGCCATCAAGTCTGTTAAGTGTTGCTCACTCTTAATCTGTGTATATAACGACACATTCAAAAAGTCCAGTTTAGCGTAGCCACGTTCTTCTGCCAGTTTGTGATCGATGCTGGCACAGCCCACAAAGGGATCTGTAGGGATATCTGTTACATAGACACCTGTGTTGTGCCGGATCAGTTTACCATCACGAATGATACCTGCAGGAGTATGTTTAAGCAGAGCCAAGGCTGCATCTCTGTTGCCAAAGTCAATGTCAATGTCGCTTTTGAATTTCATAGTCCTGCTGCCTTTAGTATGTCTTTACACCACTGCGATTCTTCTGCGTAGTCTTTTAGCTTTTGTTGCCAAGTGTCGGGATCAATGTAGGGCAGGATCATTGCGATCTGCTCTTCATCCATTCTTTCCAAGCAGGCCACTCCACTATCGCAATTAAATATAACCCAAGGACTAATGCGGCCGCTCGCAATGTGATGGCATATCCTATTAACATTAGCATAGCGAAAATAGTCGTTAAAACCGTTCTTGAGTTCAGGGTGTGCTTCTGCATATTCTGTCATTTCCTTGATGGCACGTTCCAGTGCATCCTGTGGGCTTTCCTTCTTGAGATAGTCCAACATCCACTGTTCGTATAGTGTGTCTTTACACCAGTAGTCTAGTTTCTTGTTGTTCTTTAAGAGCCAGGTAGTAAAACTAGTAAAATTGATAGCACGTATAGCCACACAATATCGTCCGTACTTAATGAAAGCACTATAATAAGGACTAGCAGCGAAATCCTCGTAAGACTTGCTGCGGGTGGATGCTTGTGTTGATTGATAGAATTGATTGTAGGCTCTGTATCCAAACTGAACTCCTGTTTCGTTTTGTTGTTGCGCTCTGCGTTTTTGCTCACAAAGATGTGACGCAAGCGTTGTTTCCTTGCGAAACAGTTTGTCACAGTAACGGCACTTATAGGTCGGACTTGATTCGTTTGTCGTCCCAGCCGTGTTGTTTTGCAAGTTGCTTGAGATCATCTTTACTATTGATTCTGGCGAGTAGTTTAATTTCATCGTATCTCAATTCTGGGTATAGCTCTGCCAAAAACTTTTCTGCCTTGTTGTTTGCACTATCTTTTTTCTTCGCTGCCAACCACTTGTGATATTGCTTGCCCATGCCAGGACTTACACTAGTGGCCATGAGCCATTGGAACTTCTTGTGCTGTGTTGTGCTGATGTCAAAGAAGTTCTTGTTTAAGCGTTCGTTTACACTCATCAAGTAGTAGGCCTGCAAGTCTGCACTGCCTTGCACATCTGCACCCCAACGTATCATTAGGAACGGGCTGAACTTTTTCTTTTCTTCTTCTGATAGTTCGTCATAGAAGTCACGGTTCTTCTTGTCAAACTGTTCCATCTCATAACCAATATACAGTTTATCTGGGGAGCCTGCCATTTTCATCTTTCAGTAGGTGGTAAAGTTCTAGGCAACGTTCACGGTATTCTACCATGGCAGGATTGGTGCTGCGACGAATCTCGCCCCACATCTTGCTTTCAAGAAGTTGTTCTATTGTACTAAGATCTTCTCGTACTGTTGAACGTTCTACAGAACCTGCTTCACGTGAGTATATTGTAACACCCTTGTCGGGACTTTCAAAGATTTTTGGCATCACCACACCTTGCTATAATCAACTACTTCGCTTTGACGACTGATGTCTTTAACAAAGTAAACGCACATGGGCCCTTCTTTGTTCATTTCCAATGGCACTGCCAACATCTGTCCTGGTTTCAATTTAGGAAAATACCATTTAACATCTTGATAGATGTCTACGATCTCGACTGGATAAAAGTCAGGATTGAAACTGGTCTTGGGATTAAAAGCAAACGCACTAAAGCCACGATCGTTAATGCTTGTTAAGGGTACTACTTCAAGGTCGCCTACGTCTTTTTCGCCAATTAGCAGTTGCCAGTCTACAGGCATCTTGACAATATGATTGCCAATTTTTAATACCAATGCAGGGCTATTAAAGCTCTCCATAAAGATTAAGGGTATGTAAAAGTAATCAGGTTCTTTAGGATTGCTGTTATCTAGTACGCAGAAGTTAAGTTCATCAACCTCATTAGGAATTTCATCAAGCTCATAGGCTTGGTTTTGTAGTGTAAGTATACGCATAATTTATTATAACAGTATTAGCCGCGCCAGTCTACCTTCTCGACAGTAAACGGGTAATTCGCTTCTTTGTAGAAGGCCTTACGCTTTGTGAGGTGTCTCTTCGCAAACTTGCAGTTGCTTGTGATGTCCCATATCTCAACATGGTCTTTATCCTCCGCTTTTCTAATACCTCGCCCAATGCTTTGTATAACCCTAACAAAGCTCTTTCCGGGCTCAATAAGAACCAGATTAAAAATACGTGGAATATTAAGACCCACAGCGGCCACACCATAAGTCGCCAGAAAAACCTTGTTAGTAGCAGTCGCAAATTCATCGTATTCCTCTTTTCTTGATGTGGCCTTAGTTCCGCCGTTTACAAATACAACATCGGGCTTGTCTTTAAGCAGGCTAAACAAGGTGCTGAGTTCTGCTTGTAATATCTTTCCTGTTTCAATCCTGTCTACTAGGATTAGGGTGTTGCCTCCCTCTTTGATCTTTTCAATAAGCCTTGCTAAATATGCCAGCCGCTCTGTATTAGTTACCAAATATTTCAGTTCGCTTTGATAATCTTTATATTCTACACCGTCTAAGAGTTGTACGATGTTGACATGGCACTGTGCCAGGTGTCCAGCATCTTGCAGTGTGCTGGCGCTGAGACGGCCCACAACGTTGCCAAGACTACAGTAGATGCTGACTGCTGCATAGTCCTCTTTGGGAATAGTGCCTGTTAGTCCCCAACGAATTGGTACGTGTGCAAACACACCTGTGAGTAATGTCTTTAAGGCATCTGCTTTGGCCATGTGTACTTCGTCAACCATGACGCATTGTACGCCTTCAACAAACTCACCAATGGTACATTCTGCTGTGCCTTCTTGTGTGCTTTTTAGTAGCACGTTGAGACTTTGCCAAGTACAGATGGTATGTGTGCGGCCCCATTCTTTGCGATCGCCAAAGTAGACCCCGACATCCAGGCCCAGGTTGCGGTAGTCTGCTTCTGTTTGTCGCACCAAGTCTTTATTGGGCACAATCACAACGCTACGCCCATAGCGTTCGGCCATGAGACTCAGGGCCGCAGTCATCAGTGTCTTGCCAGCACCTGTTGCCACTTCCTGCACACTTTGCGGATTGGCTAGAAAGTTGTTGATAAGTTCAACTTGGTAGTCCCGCAATAGTACAGGTTTACCTGCGGCAGGATGGCCCACCGGCCACAACTTGTGTGCGAATGTGTCTTCGGCAATCTTGTCAAATACAATGGTGTTGCTGTATTCACGTAGATCCACTAGTTCAATGTCATAGCCATCCCCGTCTAAGATAGGAATGATTTCGGGCAGCAAATTGATATAACTGCTGCCACCTAGACTAAAATAACTAACCTTACCATCCCAGCGTCCCAGTCGCACCGCTGGTTGATAACGAGCACCCGGTACTTCGTATTTGAACTTATCAACAAGTTTCTTACGAGTACCAATTTCTACACCTTCTACTTTGACGTTACATTCATCTTTAATTATTAACTTGGCCTGCAAGATCGGGTACCTTGTGTTTCTTATTTGACGTATACACGTCTGTAGTGCAGTAGACAGCTTTTTCTGCGTTCTGCATCATAATGCTTTTATCGCCGCCAAACATCATTCCGGCACTGCTGATCAACAAGCCAATTTTGAGGTCACGAATGGGAGCGGTACAGTGTATGTATTTACTCACTGTGCCCGTGTCGTCAATAACTCCTGGAGTGTCACCAATACGGAAACGTCCGCGGCGAATATCAATATCTTGTATTTTACGCAATGCAGTGAGCCTTGTCAACATTTTATTGCTGGTATCGGGCTCGTAGATAACCACAGGATAGCGTCCTACCAAGTCAGCGTAGTCTAGCACACTTGCAAAATCATCTGTGACTAGGGCAGTAGCTGGATCAATCTTGACTTCTCGGTGTGTGGTCAAGTTGAGTGTACGTGCGCCGTAGGCAGCAAGCCAAGCGTCACGAATGTCGTCGCTTACTGTGTAGCCCAACACGCTGCTCATGTCAATCAGGCGTGGCAGGTTGTCTGCACCGAAGCCACCACAATGCTCGTTCACATAGTTGATCAAGATTGCGCTGGCATTGGCTATGGTAAGCTCGCCATCGTTGAACTGCAACTCGATAGCATAGGGCACCTGTTCCACAGCTTCAACCAAGGTATTTAGACGTACTACTTCGCTGTCTATAGCAAATTGGTTTTGTTCAGCCCAGGTCTTCAAGTAGACTAGATTGTATTCAGTCAAGTCAAATTGCCATTGGCGTTTTTCCTTGTTCCATTCTCCCTTGCCTTGACTGCCCTTGCGAAATTCTCGCAGTTCATCAATCAAATTGTTGGCAAAGGGAAACCGCATGACAATGACATCGTCCTCGATGCCCACGTAGCGGCTATAGTCCATTTTGCGTAGAGCATAGCGCCATTGTGGGTTCAAGACTGGTTCTACATCAATGCCCTTTTGTGCCAGTTGTCGTTGATACTTGGCGACAATTTTCACAGCCAGTTCGCCTTGACGTTCTGTCAGGGCTTTGCCCGTACTGACTGCTTCACTCATGCTTTCCAGTACACTGACATCATAACGTGCCAAGCTGATGATGGGATCGAACTCAGTGAACCAATTGCTGTTGTTCTTGGCCAAAGTTGCAGGATCTTTGAGTCCAGCAATGACTTCAAGGTAGTCTTCGACGTGTGTGTAGCGGATCATAGTTTATAATTCAGTGTGGTTTCTAACCAGGTTTTGCAGTCAGGCCAGTTGTCGTAAATGTGTGCCCGTCCTCCGGCACGTTCCCATTCTTGGCAGTTGCTGATGCGGTCATCAATCAAGATGTCGCCGGGGTTGCGACAGTGCATATACTTCTCATGACTGTATGGTCCCATGAACACCGGAATGTTGGGGAAATGTTTTTGTGCCCAAAACACCTTGTCTTGGATAGCCCACGGCATGTCATTGGCATGTGGGATCGCAGTCAAGAAATACAGCTCGGTTCCTGGGTTGGCTGTCTTGTACCAAGTTAGCCAGGCAATCAAGCTCTTTGCGCCGTCTTTGAGCTTGAGGTCACGGTACATGCGTTGCTGTGTTAGTAGTGTCTCCCACAGCTCTTGGCCAATCATTTCGCCCTGTTTCCAATCGGGAATGTTCAAAAAGTCCCGTGCGTATTGTCGCCATTCAGCAACAACGTCATCCATGTCAATGTAAATGTTCATTTAGTTCCTTTGTGCGATACATGTCTGTATTCGCGTTTGAGCCAATACTTGTACTTGGCAAAATATTCTTGGCTGGTATAGGGCAGAGGCTGATGATAACTTTCCAGTTCATCCACATGCTCAAACCATTTTTGTTGGCACCAGATTCGAAAGTTCATAACGTCACCAACTGCTGTTATAAAATACTCGTAGTCCCAAGAACAATTCTGCCCGGGCTTTTTTTACAAAATCCAAGTCTTGTTCTCGGTAGTAGTCATCTGCAGGATCACCAAAGAAAAAACCCCGTGTGCCCAGCTGTGCCACTGCTCCAGACTGTATATCCTGTTCTAACCTATCAATGTCTGCCCAGGTCAGTTCTACTTCATCGCCATTGAATTCACCTGTGCCGCATTTGCTTTCCCATAGTTGCTGCATCCAGCCGTGTAGGTTGGGGTGCTTGCGCCAATAGGCAATTTCACGACGTTCAGTTTCATAATCCGAATCTGGCTTGGTGGCTGTGTAAGCATACATGTCCAATCCCATTTTATCCTCCAACTGTTTGCGTTTGAATTTCAAAATACTGTCAATAGTTTAACATCCATTTGTGCTAAATGCAAGACATTATGGATATTGTCGTTGTGCTTTAAGGGCAAGTCTGTGTGTACCA
>Ga0208106_1000448_pt1 | contig 13914 bp, 14 predicted proteins | sample CryBogCBE25Jul08_FD_184577 | JGI IMG/M metagenome (GOLD analysis project Ga0208106, IMG submission 184577) | Freshwater microbial communities from Crystal Bog, Wisconsin, USA - CBE25Jul08 (SPAdes) | ecosystem: Environmental > Aquatic > Freshwater > Lake | place: Crystal Bog, Wisconsin, USA...
TAGTAAAACAGATATATGAAAACGAAGTCTTATGTTTTTTTCTTTTTGTTAATAATAGCCCTCAGTGCTTGTAAAAAGAATAGTTCCAACATTACTCCAAATACCACTACTACTACGCCAATAGTTGATTATACTATACAAACTGCTCCGACGAATTCAAATTATAGCCTAGAACAAGCCATGAGCGACAATGGGCAATTGATGACCATTGCATTTAGTGGCCTTGCTTTTATTACAGGTAACGATGGGGGCGATACATTCTTTCCTCCTGGAAAAGTGGCTGATTATTTTGGTTTTCAATATATGAGAGATGTTGATTTGGCTGGATATGGTCACAACACCCAATTCCTTACTAGAGCAGCAAATAATGTTTTAAAAATCCTAAATACAGCTCAAAAAACCAAGTTGATTAATTTGGCTAAGGAGCAAGTTCCATTGTATGTGAAATTTGCATATAATAGGATGCCTTTAATGAATGCATTCCGAAGAAATCTCAATACCAACAGTATCCCTTCAGGTGCAGTAGAATTAAGCAGAGATAGAATTATTTCTTACACTTCCAGCCTCTACAAAATTGATGCTGATTTGAGCTATAATAGAGCAGTAATGATGGGTGAAATAGTTCAGAGTTTAACCACTGATCAAAAAGCCTATTTAGCAAATATGAAATTCAATGATTTTAATACTTGGCCTGATGTTTCTGAAGATACTTCTATAAAAGTTGGAATGACTAATAATGAATATGTGGCTGTGATGACTTATGCCAGTGAATTTTTCTCTTGGTACAAAGGTGGTATCAATGCAGACATCTATTTCTGTCCAGAGAGACATGGAACATATTTTGGAGGATTTTTCCTTAAAGATTATCCTGCTATGAATAACCCCAATTATTTTATACCGCTTGACCAAACAGGAGAATGTGGCAAAGCATTTATTAATGCCTTAAATCCGGAACAACAGGCATTAATTAATAGTATCATTCCAGAACAAAAGGTTTTGCTTACTGAATTAGCACAAGTAAGAGAAAGCATTTGTAAAGAAATGAGAAAAGCAATGAATGGCTTAGGTATAGATAAAGTTGCTATTTATCAATTAATTGCCAGATATGGTGAAATTGATGGCAGCATGTCTGGTCTTTATGCAATCAGATTTGGTGCAGTAAATAAAACACTTACCGCAGATCAAATGATTACACTCAGAAAAATTAGAAACCTCGACGTTGTTCCAACAGGTGTATTTAGGTACGCTACAGCGGTTGCAACTCCCATACTTCCAAATACAGATTATTTATTTGGTTTAGGTATCATACCCAGTGATGCTGGTAGCTCCATTCCACCAACAGGCTTTGATAATTAAATAAACGATTTGATGAAAAGCATAAAGTTAATTTCAGTAAGTATCATTTATATTATTGTAATGATGAGTATCTCTTCAGGTTGTAAAAAAGTTTCAACTGATACTACTATTGTTACACCTAAAGTACAACCATCAACCCTTGCAGCGAGTACAAATGTGAATGAATTAGGACAAATTATACTAGGCGCACCTACAAACAATTCTATTAAAATGAATATTCTTTTTGACAAATCCTATTTGTGTAAAGTAGATTATTCGATAGATTCCAATGCGCTCTCACAATCTAGTACTGAATGGAATGTAATTGCAGGAATACCCTTTGTTTTTACTCTTCCCAATTTAACACAAGGAACTAGGTACTTTTACCGGCTCCGGTATAAAGAAAATAGCAGTGCCCCAGAGCAAAAAACTGCTATTTATAGTTTCATGACGCAAAGAGAAGCCGGAACAACTTTTTCATTTGGTGTTCAGGGTGATTCACACCCTGAACGACCAGATAAAATGTTCAATGCAGATTTATATAAAATAAACATGAAGAATGTGGCTGCTAAAGCTGTTGATATGTACTTTACTATTGGCGATGATTTTAGTATTGAGCGATTAATCCAATTTAATAATGTATCTCAGTCATCTGTTGATGAGGTATATGCTTCTCACCGACAATATTTGGGAATTACTGGTTCCAATGCGTCTATTTTCCTGGTTAATGGCAATCATGAACAAGCAGCCCTTTGCAACCTTGATGGAACTACAGTTAATCCTGCAGTCTGCGCTGGCAATGCGAGAAAAAAATATTACCCACTTCCATTTCCAGACAATTTCTATACGGGTGATGCTACAGAAATTAACAATATTGGGAAATTAGGTGATTATTATTCTTTTACCTGGGGAGATGCATTGTTCGTTGTAATTGATTTTTATTGGCACACAAGTACATTTGTAGACAATGGTGGAACTGCAGTTAGAAATATTTGGGATAACACCCTTGGCGTTGATCAATATAATTGGTTTAAATCTACATTAGAGAATAGTAAAGCAAAATATAAATTCGTATTTGCACATCATGTTCTTGGAACAGGAAGGGGCGGAATTGAAGAGGCCAATTTATATGAATGGGGAGGCAATAGTCCCAACGGGATTTTTGATTTTATGAAATATCGGCCTGGTTGGAATAAAACACTTCATCAATTAATGGCCGATAATAAAGTAACCATCTTTTTCCAGGGTCATGATCATCTTTTTTGTAAGCAAGAATTGGATGGCGTTATTTATCAATCGCTTCCGAATCCAGCGGATAATACCTATACTGCATTTAATGCGGATGCATATACCAGTGGGATAACTTATCCTAATTCTGGATTCGTGAATGTTACGGTATCCCCTCAAAAAGTACAAGTAGATTATATCAGTAGTTATTTACCTGCTGATGAAACTGCAAGTAATAAAAATGGAATGACAAAATACACTTATTCCATTTTAAAATAATCTGCTAACTAAAGCAACCATTTTATATGAGTCATCGTTTTTTTAAAATTATACTTTTAATAGTATTATCTAGTTGTACAAAACAAAACAGTTTGAGTACTAGTAATCCTGTAGTAATTGATGATGTAATTGCATCACCTCCTAATGCACTTTTTAAAACAGAAATCCCTATATCTGTATATGATATTATTGCAGTAAAACAAACCTTAAATTCTATAACACTATCTGTTTTATCTTATAAGACCTGTGAAGCAAAAATTGAATACTCTGATCAAGGCAATTCGAATTTTCAAACAATTAATTTTCAGTTAACCGGAAATGAACCAAAGGAAATTGTAGTAAATGGACTATCACCCTCTTCAACTTATGACTATTATTATAGTTATAAATTACCTACATCCAGCAATTACATTAAATCCACAAAACATACTTTCAAAACTGCAAAAACAAATGGCAATGCCTTTGTAATGGCAATAACTGCAGATTCGCATTTAGATATGCATTCAGATACTTTAGTTTATAAGAAAACACTTTCAAATATTTTAGAAGAGAATGCAGACTTTAATATAGAATTAGGAGATACTTTCATGAATGACAAATATGGAAAAGATTTTTCCATGGCCCTTTATAATTATCTAGCTCAACGCTATTTTTTTGGGTCTGTTTGTCATTCTGTACCCTTATACTTTGTTCAGGGAAATCATGATGGAGAATGTGGTTATTATAATGATGGAACAAGTTCGAGTTGGGCGGCTTGGTCTAATCGCATGAGAAAAAAATATTTCCCTATGCCGGAACCAGATGCATTTTATTTAGGCAACAGCATCAAAGACCCTTTTACAGGGCCCTTACAAAATTATTATTCATGGCAATGGTCCAATACATTGTTTATTGTACTTGATCCATTTTGGTTTTCGCCTGTCAATAGCAATCTTACACCATGGGATAGAACACTTGGTCTTGAACAATATAACTGGCTAAAGAATACCCTAGCCAACAGTACTGCAAAATTCAAATTCGTGTTCATCCATCACTTAGTAGGTGGTTTTGATTTAGATGGCATTGCTAGAGGTGGAGTGGAAGCAGCAGGTCTTTATGAATGGGGAGGAAAAAGTCCTAATGGACAATATGATTTTGCCACCAAAAGACCAGGTTGGGAAATGCCCATACACAATTTACTGTTGAAATATGGCGTGAATGTAGTTTTCCATGGTCATGATCATTTTTATGATTACCAACAATTAGATGGCATAGTGTATCAAGAAGTACCGCAACCAAGTGCTCCAGAAAATGCAATGCCCAATCAAGCAGCTACCTATGGGTATCAACAAGGTACCATCTTAGGTGGTACTGGATTTCTAAAATTGAGTATTAATTCAACAAGTGCAAAAGTGGAATATATGGGCACAAATAGTACAAATTCTAATCTTAACAAGAAAGTGTTACATCAATATGTAATCAATTAACTTGTTTTTTTATAATTCCAAATAGCCCAACTATTAAGAAAAATAGCAAAACCAATGATGACAAAAATATGGTTCTTGATATCACTGAGACCGCTTCCTTTTAATACTACCATCCGCACAACATCAATAAAATATGAAACCGGATTTAACCAGGTAAGTTTTTGAACCCATGCTGGCATGCTATCAATTGGTGTGAATAATCCGCCCAACATAATAAAGATCATCAGAAGAAAAAAGGAAATCAGCATGGCTTGCTGTTGGGTATCTGCATAAGTTGAAATTAGTAAACCCAATCCCAGAATAGAAATTAAATAAAGTGAGGCGAAAAAATAAACTATCAGCATATTTCCAACAGGATGAATCTGATAGCCAAACCGCATGATCAAAAATCCAATTGTTAATACCACCAAACCCAATACCCAGAACGGGATTAATTTACCGAGGATAAAATGATATTTTTTTATAGGTGTTACATTGATTTGTTCGATTGTACCAATTTCTTTTTCGCGTACTATATTCAAAGCTGTAAGAAATGTTCCCAACATAGTTAGAAGCGTTGCTAATACTGCCGGTACCATAAAATATTTATAACTCATCATGGGATTAAACCAATTTGATACAGAGATATTAATATTGGTTTGCGGTGGAATTGGTGGAAATTGAACCCACTTGGTTCTGATTTGGTTATTATAATTTTGAATGATATTTTGCAAATATGCAGCTCCCAAATTTGCTTTCATTCCATTTACAGCATTTACAGCAATGAAAAGACTAGCTTGATCTTCGTGTACAATATTTTGCTCAAATTTTGCAGGGATTTCTAAAACAATATCTGCTTTATCAGATTCAATACTGGTAACAGCTTCTTGATACGTACTTGAATAGTTGACCAATTTAAAATAACCAGACGACTTGATTTTCTGAACCATCTGCTGTGTATAAACTGAATGATCATGATCTGCAACTGAAAGGTTAATATTCTTAACTTCATAATCTGCTGCCATAGGTATTACTATCAATTGCAGTGCAGGCATTACAAAAATGATTCTTAAGATTGAGGGATCTCTGAATATTTGCCGAAACTCTTTTTGTAATAAATATTTTAAGACACTCATGACAATCGGGTTTTAAAATTCTTAATACTCAGACCAAATAAAACAACTGTCATTCCAATTAGTATTAATGTTTCCTTCCAAACATATTGGAAACCTAATCCTTTAATCATAATTGTTTTTACTATAAAATAGAACCATTTGGCTGGCACAATATTCGACATCACTTGCAAAGGGAGTGGCATATTTTCTATTGGAAACATATATCCACTAAAAACTGTAGTTGGCAGAAAGAGCCCCATCAAAGATATTAGCATTGCCACCTGTTGAGAATTAGTGATTGAAGAAATCAATAATCCCAAAGCCAATGATGTTATGGTAAACAATAATCCTTCTGATAGTAACAATATCAAACTACCACGAATAGGCACATCTAATACAAAAACACTCAATAAAAGAATAGTAGCCACATTCACCATTGATAATAACATATAGGGAACTGCTTTTGCAATAACAACACCAAATGGTCTGAGGGGCGACACAAGTATAATTTCCATTGTACCCATTTCCTTTTCTTTCACAATTGCAATAGAAGTCATCATAGCACTAGTAAGCATCAGTATCAATGCCATTACACCTGGAACAAAACTATAGGCTCCTTTCAATTCTGGATTATACAACATTCGAATATCTGTTTCAATCCGATATGGAAGTTTCTGTTGTTTTACTAATGCATTTTGGAAATCCATAACAATGGCTGTTGCGTACTTAGAAAGAGTATTAGCTACATTGGGATCAGAACCATCACAAATTAATTGCAATTGAGCCTTATTGCCGTGTTGAAGATCAATTGCAAATTGCTGTGGTATCACCAATATCATTTTAACTTTCCCTTTTTTAAATAAGGGCTCTACTTCCTTATAACTAGATAATACTGAGGTAGCATCAAAATATTTGCTAACGCTTATTTTTTGTATCAATTGAATGGAAGATGCATCTTTAGAAAAATCCAAGATGGCCATTTTAGAATTCTTTACCTCATTGGTTAATGCGAATCCGAAAATAATGATCTGTGTTATAGGCATTCCCAATAAAATGAACAAGGTTCTTTTATCCCTCCAGATATGGAAAAACTCTTTTTTTACAAAGGCAAAAAATTGTTTCATGTCATTCCCCTCTTACTGCTTTACGAGCCAATTTTAAAAATACTTCATCCATCGAATCACTATTATAAGTTTTCTTAAGTCCATTAGGTGTATCCAATGCCTCTATCCTACCGTCGACCATAATACTAACTCGATTACAATACTCTGCTTCATCCATATAATGAGTGGTCACGAAAACAGTAATTCCCCTTTCAGAAGCATCGTAAATCAATTCCCAAAATTCCCTTCTGGTAACTGGATCTACACCTCCAGTGGGTTCGTCTAAAAAGACAATTGCAGGTTCATGAACTATGGCTACTGAAAAAGCCAATTTTTGTTTCCATCCAAGTGGCAATGATCTAACTAAACTATTTTGGTGATCTTGCAAATGCAAATGTTCCACTAAGTAATTCGTTTTGTCGAGAATTTGCTTTTTTGTAAGACCATAGATTCCTCCATAAAACTGAATATTTTCTTTAATTGTCAGATCTTCATACAAAGAAAATTTCTGACTCATATAACCAATATTTTTCTTGATTTTTTCTGCATCTTTAAACAGGTCCAAACCTGCCACTATAGCTTTTCCAGTGCTGGGAGTTGAAAGTCCACATAACATACGCATAGCTGTAGTTTTTCCAGCACCATTCGCACCCAAAAAACCAAATATTTCACCTTTAGATACTTCAAAAGATATATGGTCAACCGCAACAAAATCGCCGAAGCGTTTTGTTAGCCCTTCTGCTACAATTACTTTTTCTTTATTCATGTGATGTATGCATTAATGCCATGAAAGAATCTTCAATATTTGCGGCTATCTGTTTTACTTCAATGTCTTGAAACTGATATTGCAATAAATATGCTTTTATTTCTTTCTCACCATACATCTCAGATTTCATTACTACGTGATAATATTCTCCAAAAGAGTAACAAGATGTAACTGCAGCCCATTGTTTCAAAGTTTTAAGCAAATTATACATCGAAGATGCCTGCACAGCCCAAAGAGGGTTTTTAAATTGTTGATTGATTTGTTCAGGTTTATCAATAGCCAAGATTTGGCCTTTTTGCATTAATGCAACCCGATCGCACATACCTGCTTCATCCATATAGGGCGTAGAAACAAGAATCGTAATTCCCTGTGCTTTTAATCGTTGCAACATCTCCCAAAATTCTTTTCGAGAAACTGCATCTACACCAGTGGTAGGTTCATCTAGAAATAATACTGAAGGTTTATGTATTAAAGCACAACATAAAGCCAACTTCTGCTTCATTCCACCTGACAATTTTCCCGCCCTTCTTTTTTTAAAGGGCTCAATCTGTTGATAGATATCTTTAATCAAATCGTAATTCTCAGCTATAGTTGTATTAAAAATAGTTGCGAAAAAAGAAAGGTTTTCTTCTACAGATAAATCTTGATAAAGAGAAAATCTTCCAGGCATATAGCCTAATTTTTTTCTAATTATTTTATAATCTTTAACTACATCATAACCTTCAATAGTAGCATGTCCACTATCTGCTAATAACAATGTTGTGAGTACTCTAAACAAGCTAGTTTTACCGGCACCATCCGGTCCAACAATTCCAAATAATTCTCCCTTTGCTACTTCAAACGAAACGCCATTGATAGCAACTACTTCAGATTTTTCAATCTGATATTTTTTTACAATATTTTCTACAATTACTGCTGACATATTATTTGAATTGGATTTCACCATACATACCAATTTTCAAATACCCATCATTTTTCACCACCACTTTTACTGCATACACCAGATTAGCGCGTTCATCTTTTGTCTGGATGGTCTTGGGAGTAAATTCTGCTTTATCAGATACCATTGTAATGATCCCCGCATATTCTTTATACTTTTTTTCACCTTCATCTATAAATACTTTAACTGTCTGGCCAAGCTTGATTTCTGATAATTGTGTGCCACTGATATAGGCTCTTAAAATCAAAGAACTAAGATCAGCCACTTTATACATTGCCTTTCCTGCACTGGTAATTTCTCCTTCCATTGCATATTTGGTAAGTACAGTTCCATTTAAAGGGTTGATAATACTTGCACGCTGTTCCTTGTCTTTTAACTGAGCAATTTGTTTTTGTAAAGGGTTTGATTCACTTAATATTGCCCTATTTTGAGTTTGCACGTTATTGATCTGTACTGCAATTTGTTGCTGGGTTACTGCAATTTGCTTTCTGAGTGATTCAATTTGAAAATTGATATCATCCAGTTGTTTAGCTGTAGCAGCATCGGCTTGTAAAAGGGATTCAATTCTAGCTCTCTCATGTTGGAGGTTGGCTAATTGGGTTTCCTGAACTGAAATTTGATCCTGTAATAATTTGATCTGTGGTTCCACATTTTGTGTTTTCTCAGATAGTGCTTTAACAGAGGCTTCCAATTGTTCCTGTTGCAAACTAACTGGCAAGGCATCGATGATTGCAATAACAGAATCTTTTTTAAGCAGGTCTCCTTCGTTTACTTTAAACTGTAAAATTTTACCCCCTAATTCAGAAGACACGATTACTTCATCTGCTTCAAAAATTCCAGCAGCATCATGCTTAAGCTGACTTGAACTGCAGGCACTCAAAAGCGCTATAACAGCTACTATGAAAATGAAATTTTTATAATTCATAAGATAGTTTTTATTGATTTCCTTTTATTGTCTGATAATTGATCTTTGCCTGCAATAATTGAATTTGGTGCAGGATAAAATTATTTCTTGTTTGATCTTCAGAATTAATCTCTCTTAGATAATCGTTTGAATTGATCACACCATTTTGAAGCTGGGCTTTTGATGCAGCAGTAATATTGGTTCTTACTTCTATGATCTTCTGATCAATATTGGATAATTCCTGCAACTTCTTGATCTCTTCTAGTTGTTGTGAAAGTTGTGCATTGGTATTGAAAACAAACACATCTTTCTGTACTTCATTCATCTTCTGATTCAATTCAACAACTTGCTGCTCTCTTTTATGGGTATACAAATTACTAAGCGACCAGTTCAATCTAACCCCTCCTATTCCAAAAAGTGCAAAATCGTTATTGAGCATATTCAGTCCTGGTCTTCCATAACCGCCCTGAGCAAAAAGGCTCAATTTGGGATTGGATTTTGCAGCAATCATTTGATTCTGTATATGCCAAAAACTATCCTGATAAGCATATAATTTCATTTCGGGTCGTGCGATGGTTACATCAAACAAATCAGCCACCACCGGTTTTTTAAGTTCTACTGTTTCACTAATCGGCTGATGTAGAAATAAAGAAAGTACTTGCAATAGCGCCTTCTTATTCGATTTCAGTTCAACTATTCGTTGATCGTTTTGTAATAACTGGGCATCCAGTACTAATGCAGCAGATTTAAAAACAGTTCCATTGGCTAATTGAGCATTAACTGTTTTGAGTCCGATTTGAATATTTTCACTCGCTAATTTTGCCTGAACTAATTGTGCATCTAATAATAGTACTCCGAGATATAATTGATTGATCCTCTCTTTTAGTTTGTATAATTCCACTTCCAACTTTTGGTCATCTACCAATGAACTACGTTCTTGTAATTCTTTTTGATTTTTGATGATACCACCATCATAAATCAATTGGTTTAATTCACCCCAGAATTTATATTGGTCTTTACTTAAGGGTGTCATTGAAAAATTGGGGATAGGAATCTTAATACTGGTAACATCAGACTGGTAGCTAGCCTGCCCATTTACACTTAATTGGGGCAGGTATGCCGTATTAATATTTTCGATAGTTAAAAATGCAGATTTAGCAACTAAATCCTTCTGTTTAATAAGCGGATAATTTGCTCTTGCCATTTGATAGGCCTGCTCAAGGTTTAATGATTTAATTGAGTCTTGTGCAACTGATTGAATAGGGTCAAAGAGTAGAACCATGATACCCAAAACAATTATTAACCATCTAGTTAATTTATGCATATAAAAAATTATTTTCGAATTGAATTAATAATAAACTCTGCTACCAAAACCTTCCGCTGTTCCATGAGATTCTTAAATTGTTCATCTTCCAAACCGGTAAGCAGTTTAATCATTGGTTTGGCAATGAACGGGAATGCGCACATTGAAAAAATATTCATAATCAAATGAATCGGATTGATGGGTTGTATAAGCCCAGCTTTCATATTTTCCTCAATCGATTCCCTGAATTTTTTTACAAATCCTGGTTTTTGTGCTTCAAAGAAGGTCTTGATTCCTATTTCAGGATTTTTATTCATTTCATTCATTACAAACAAGGGTAGATAAGGGTTTTGAATGATCATTTCGATATAACTAGATACTATAGACCGGATCTTATCAAAGAAATTCAGGTCAGATTCCATCAGTTTTTCAAAATGAGGGAAGAGTTTACCAGCAGTTTCTCTGAAAATTACCTCAAATAGCATGTCTTTGTTTTTAAAATAGTAATGCAGCATTGCTTTATTGATCTCAGCCCTATCTGCAATATCCTGCATTCTGGCACCTGCCAGTCCTTTTTCAATAAAAACCTGCCTAGCTGCGATTAATATTTTCTCTTCTGTATTGCTATCTTTTCTTGCTTTTACCATAATAATTAACCAATTGGTTAACAAATGTAGTATTTTTGTATAAATTCAAAATTATTTTTTTATCTATAACCAAATTGAAGGATATGCAAACACTGAGAGACATTAAAATTTTAGGAGCTGGATGCGCCAAATGTAAAACAACCTATAACAATGTATTAGCGGCTTTGAAAGAAACAAATATTGAAGCAACTGTTACTAAGATTGAGGACTTGGAGGAAATGATGCGGTACAATGTACTTACAACTCCTGTGTTAATGATTGATGGCGTCGCCAAAATAAAAGGACGGGTTGCTGAAGTAAAAGAAATAAAAGAACTACTAACAAATTAAAATTATGGAAACTGTAAAACCTTTAATCAAAGAAATTTGTCCAACCAGTACGCAGGTTTGGGTTAAAAAAGGAGCACTTTTAGTTGATGTAAGAGAATCAAGTGAAGTAGCTACTTTAAGATTTAATGTACCTAATATCATCAATATTCCTTTGAGCGATTTTGAAAAACGCTATTCAGAATTACCGAAGAATCAAGACCTTGTAATCGTTTGCAGGGGTGGTGGCAAAAGTTTACTTGCAACAAGTTTCTTAATTAACCATGGATATGATCCAGCTAAAGTGGTAAACATGAAACATGGTTTGATTCGTTGGGCACAAAAAAGATTTCCTACAATTGGCGATACTTCCACAGTTCTTGATTCTGACAATCTAGTAAACTGTTGTGATAACTCCACTAATCATTCAACAAAGAGTGCTTGTTGCAGTTCATCTAAGAATGGAAACAGTAGTTGTTGTTAAGATTAAAGTGATTTGTTATGTTTTATTGGTTACAATATTTTGCTGACTGGCTTATCTATTCTGTCTTTGGGATATCTGCTACCACACATTTAGGGGAAGCATTAAATTTCTTTATTTTCGACACCATCAAAATAGCCATATTACTTTTATTGATCACTATTTTAATGGGTATTGTCAACTCTTACTTCCCTGTCGAAAAAATACGAAATTATTTGAGTCGTAATAAAATGTACGGACTTGAATATTTATTTGCTTCAACATTTGGTGTAATAACTCCATTCTGTTCCTGTTCATCCGTTCCCCTCTTTATTGGATTTGTAAAAGGTGGAATTCCTCTGGGGATCACATTTACCTATCTTATTACTGCACCCTTGGTAAACGAAGTGGCTATCGCAATTTTTGCTGGAGCTTTTGGGTTTAAGGTAACAGCATTATATGTAGGTACCGGAATTATTTTGGGAATACTAGGTGGATTTATACTAGGCAAAATGAAATTAGAAAAACATCTTACACCCTGGGTTCAAAACATCATTGTTAATGCACAAACTGAAGAAGAATTAGAAGATGACAAACTTACTTTAACACAAATGTTTCCGACAATATTAAAAGAGGCTCTGTTAATTGTAAAAGGTGTATCCATTTACATTATAATTGGGATAGGAATAGGTGCAGCAATGCACGGCTTTTTGCCCACTGGCTTTTTTGAACATTATATCAATAAAGGCCAATGGTATGCTGTACCACTTGCTGTTTTATTTGGTGTACCAATGTATAGTAATGCAGCTGGAGTGATTCCAATTATACAAGTACTAGTTGCAAAAGGCGTTCCATTAGGTACAGCCATTGCTTTTATGATGGGGGTAATAGGGTTGTCTTTACCAGAAGCAATGCTTTTAAAAAAAGTTATGAACTGGAAATTGATAGCGATCTATTTTGGAACCATTGCATTTTTTATGATTCTGTCAGGATACCTCTTTAATATCCTTTTATAAGCTGATTAATCGTTAAAGCTTTTTAGCAACTTAATTTCATTCCGATATAAAATGATTCTCCCTTCATTTTCCATTTGTTTCAGCAATCTTGAAATCACCACTCTTGTGGAAGATAATTCCTCAGCTATTAGATTATGCGAAACTTTAATTACACTTGATCCAGTAAGCTTTTGTTTTTCTTTTAAATAGCTTTCAACGCGTTCATCTAATTTGTGAAATGCAATTGTTTCTATTGATTTCAATAGTTCTAAAAACCTTTCATTGATACCCCGCATGATATAATTTTTCCAACTAGGGTACTTGCACAACCATTCATCTAACTTAACATGTGGAATAGCTATTAATTCAACAGAATCTTCTGCTATAGCTTTCACTTCACTTTTTTTTGCTTCTAAGCAACAACTGTAAGCCATAGAACAACTTTCACTACTGGATAGATAATAGAGCAAAATCTCATTCCCGTTATCATCAATTTTATAAACTTTCACAGTCCCTTCAAGAATAATTGGCATCATACGGATATACTTTCCATAATCCATGATATGAGCACCTTCTTCAAATTTTTGCCAAATTCCAAACTGGTGAATTTCTTGTATCAGCTGTGGCTCAAAAACTAATTGTAATTTTTCAAATCCGTTCATTATAGATATTTCTAAATTAAAATCAAACTTGAATTTAATCAAACAAGTTGAATAGTCAATATCAATTTGTAGCAATCAAGCGAATAAAAAAAGCCACTGATGTAAAAACATCAAATGGCTTCTTCCATATTAACCAACAACTTAATCGCAGTATTGATTGATAAAATCCCAAGTACCACCATTTATTACATTTTCAATTCCATTCACATCTAGATAAGCTTTTGCTTGAGAGCTTCGACCTCCACTTCTGCAAAAAACAATTATAGACGTTTTGTTTTTAAAAAGCTCTAATTCATTCGGAATGGTATGCAAAGGAATATTGGTAGATCCTTTGACATGTCCTTCAGCAAATTCTGCTTCAGTTCTAACATCTACTAGAAACGCGCCATCATTAATTAATTTTTTATAATCATTATCATTCATAATAG
>Ga0208106_1000452_pt1 | contig 13890 bp, 8 predicted proteins | sample CryBogCBE25Jul08_FD_184577 | JGI IMG/M metagenome (GOLD analysis project Ga0208106, IMG submission 184577) | Freshwater microbial communities from Crystal Bog, Wisconsin, USA - CBE25Jul08 (SPAdes) | ecosystem: Environmental > Aquatic > Freshwater > Lake | place: Crystal Bog, Wisconsin, USA...
TCTGGAGTAACAAACAACTCATCAAATTTCTTGGAATACCTTGGTAAACGAAAAAGTTTAGAATAAGACACCGAGACAACATTCAATACCTCTGTCTGAGCCTTTAGTTTTTGAATTATCATGTCGGAAAATTCAGCCATGTACATGTCTCCGCGTTCATTGTATATCATTTTTCCATCGGGTTCCTTGATAAACCCATACGGATTCTTTACAAAACGTACCACCGAGTTATTTGGATTGTATTCAATAATGTCCACTAATCCTTCTGATTTGAATAGATTTTCAAAGTATTGTTGGGTTAAAATCGATTTGACTGAATTTACTTTTACATCCACGGTCTTAGTATACCCACTAATTAAGTTGAATAGACATCCTAATTCAGATGGATAATTAATATAAGGTGTACCCGTAAGAACAATCACACGACAATTTTCGGCATCCATAATGTGTTCATAGATTTCAGTGGATACTGATTTTTTACCAGTATTAAGCTTATTAATTACACTACTAATAAAATTATGAACCTCATCAATGATGATAGTGCTATTATCAAAAGGATTGACATCCATACCTGTTTTATAATTTTTAAGCCATGAATTCATAGTAATACCATTATAATTCAAAAAGTAGTATTTGGCTCTTATCATAATCTCAATTTGTAAATTAATTGATTCTTGTTCGGAGGTAGATAATTCCATATAATTCGAAGATTTTCCTTCTTTAATAAACCATAATCCTTTGTTTTTTTCAATAAATTTATTAAGTTCAATGGATACTTTTCGAATACCAGCTAATTCAGTAAAGGCCTTCTTCTTTTCAAATTCAGAAATATAATCAATTCTTTCAAATACCCAATGGTGGTCAGTTCGAAACAATTGTTCACCGCAAAATTTCATCTGAGTTCTATAGTTCTCCTGTAACGAAGCCGGGGTCATTACATACACACGTTTTGATGTCATCATACCCTCTATCAAAGAAATAGAGCTACATGTTTTACCTGAACCTAAACCATGGTACAAAAGAAGACCACGATAAGGAGTATACGAGTTAATATAACGACGAACAATTTCCTGATGAATCATTCTTTCAAATGGTTTGTTTTTATCTTTAGCATCACAAGACGCCTCATCCTGAACTTTGAATTGAATGCTAGACATTCGTCGTTGAATTTCGTCCAAAAATCCATGACGAGTATTTGGAAAAAGTTTTTCAATGTTAATTTGAGGCTGCTTTAAATAATGTTTGTATTTTTCAAGAATTTCTTCATCTGCATCAATATCCGAAACGAGTGACTTATCCATAAGTTTTTTAGATTTTTTCTCACTAGTATTAACAGGGAGTCTTTCCTTGACTCGTTTTTCTAGTTGGGTTAACTCAATAATTTTATTTATTTTTACAGGTATTCCAACACTTATTTTTTTTACAGGATTAAAAAAATCAAATTTTACACTATATTTAAGACTTGGTACTATTTTAATTTCTACAGGTATATCTAACAAAATAGTAGAACTTTTACCTGGCATTTCTTTGAAAAAATTAGAGGTAAGTGACATTAAATTAAAAGAAGAAATTAAACTTTATATTTGTTTTCTAATGGGTCTATTTTCCAATACACCCATATTATATTATTATCTACCATCAATTTTATTCAAAGCTTCAAAACATGCTAATTGTTCTGCTTTCTTTTTGATTTTATGTGTACCACTACCTAGAAAAACAAAGTTGTGATTTCCACTACGTATTCCATCAAAGGATTGAACGTCATCAAATGATATTGCATCAGATGGATTTAAATTGTGGATATTATCGGTTAAACATAAAAACACTCCCATGGTGTATCTTAAGTCTTCATCATGGTTTAAAATAATATATTCAGGTGTACGTTTGAATTCCTTTTGAATTTTAACTTGTAAAATATTTTTATAATTGGTATCCGTCTCTAAAATTTCATTCCAGTCAACCAATTTCTCAAAAATAGATTCAATGAATAATTGACATATCTGAAATCCTGGGCCTACATTAAAATAATGTTTAAAAAGAAATGCTGAATCCTCAACCTTTAAATTGTTTGCATCTAAAAATAATGCACCTAAAAATGACTCGAAAAGACAACCTAACTTTTTATAGTTGATTCGAATTTTTTTCTCTTCTGCATTTTTTGAAATCAAGTACCACTTATGCAATCCCATCTTAAAGGCTAGTTTGCCGATATGGTCATTTTTGACGAGACTGATTTTTTTCTCTGTCATAAATCCTTCATCTGCGTCTGGAAATCTTCGGTATAAATAAAATTTAGTAATGCATTCTAGGATACCATCTCCAAGAAATTCAAGTCTTTCATTAGAACTGCTTTTTAATTCAATGCAGTTATAAGGACGTTGTACAATATTAGTAGTACCATTAGATGGAATCACATAGGAGCGGTGTACAAACGCCCTACGAATTAAGGATAAATTTTGAATCTTATAAAAGACATTAAACGTTTCGAGTAATTCGTTTACATCTTTTTCTGTGATTTCGTGGTTATTTTCATTGTAAGGATTGTGATAATCATCCATGAGATTAGAACTATATATTAATATATTAGGTTTATATTTATATAATAATTGATATATATCATTGTTAGACTATATAAGATGATAAACTAAAAATAAACTAATAGTATATACTATATGTCAAATTATACCAAAATTACAATCTATGATATACCAGGGCTTCAAAGTAAATTGGATAATTTAGATAGATTAGTATCTTTAATTAATTATGGTGGTTTTGGTTATTCCTATGGATATGTCGCCAGTTCTTTGAGTATTGGTTACCCAAGTCAGATTTTAGACCCCTCTTATACACTTGATGTAGCTGGTAATGTTAAAATAACAAATAATACTTACTTATGGTCAGATTTGAATATATCTAGAAATGCAACAATCAACGGTAATATGTCGGTAAACAATATAGTAAATTTGAATGCAAGTACCTTTATCAACTCAAAAGTATTTGTAGGTGATTCCGCTTACTTTTATGATATACTAGATGTATCTAGTAATACAAGCTTACATTCCAATTTACAGGTCGACCAAAATCTAAATGTCTCAGGTGATACCTATTTACTTGGAAACGAATTTCTCTATCAAACTCTTAATGTATCTGGAACTACAAATATACATAATAATTTAAATGTGGACCAAAATGTATCGGTTTCAGGAGATACTTGTATTCTTGGAAACGAATATGTATACCAAAATCTAAATGTATCTGGAAATGCTAGTTTTCATTCTAATTTACAGCTCGACCAAAATCTAAATGTTTCAGGTGATACTTATTTTTTGGGTAATGAATACTTATACCAAAACCTAAATGTTTCTGGTAATACGAGTCTGCATGCAAATCTTCAAGTCGACCAAAATCTAGATGTATCTGGAGATACTTATTTACTTGGTAATGAATATTTATATCAAAATCTAAATGTCTCTGGAAATACAAGTTTACACTCGAATCTTCAGCTTGACCAAAATCTAAATGTTTCAGGTAATACTTATTTACTTGGTAATGAATTTCTATCTCAAAACCTAAATGTATCTGGAAATGTTAGTTTGCATTCAAATCTTCAGGTAGACCATGATGAAATTATTTTTGGTAATCTCTATTTGTATCAAAAACTTAATGCATCTGGTAATGTAAGTTTCCATAGAAATCTGCAAGTGGACCAAAATTTAAATGTCTCAGGAGATACTTATTTACTTGGTAATGAATTTTTGTATCAAAAACTCAATGTATCTGGTAATACTAGTTTACATGCAAATCTACAAGTGGACCAATCTGCGACCATTTCAGGCGACACTTATATATTGGGGAATGAATATTTGTATCAGAAGTTGAATGTCTCTGGCAACACCAGTTTGCATTCAAATTTACAGGTAGACCAAACTGCAACCATTTCAGGGGACACTTATATATTGGGCAATGAATATTTATATCAAACCTTGAATGTTTCTGGAAATACTAGTTTGCATTCAAATCTTCAAGTTGACCAAAATGTAAATGTTTCCGGTGATACTTATTTTTTAGGGAATGAATATTTATACCAAAAACTCAATGTCTCTGGTAATACGAGTTTGCATTCCAATTTACAGGTAGACCAAACTGTAACTGTTTCTGGTGACACTTATTTTTTGGGAAACGAATATCTTTATCATAACTTGAATGTTTCCGGAAACACAAGTTTGCATGCAAATCTACAAGTGGACCAAAATGCGACCGTTTCTGGTGACACTTATTTACTTGGTAATGAATTTTTGTATCAAAAACTTAATGTATCAGGTAATACAAGTTTGCATTCCAATTTACAAGTAGACCAGTCGGTTACTATTTCAGGTGATACTTATTTATTGGGAAATGAATTCTTATATCAGAAGTTGAATGTATCTGGTAATACAAGTTTGCATTCTAATTTACAGGTGGACCAAAATCTAAACGTATCAGGTGATACCTACTTACTTGGAAATGAATATCTTTATCATAACTTGAATGTATCAGGCAATACTAGTTTGCATTCCAATTTACAAGTGGACCAAAATACGACTGTTTCAGGTGATACTTATTTACTTGGAAACGAATATTTATATCAAAAACTTAATGTATCAGGTAACACGAGTTTTCATTCGAATCTTCAAGTGGACCAGAATCTAAATGTATCAGGTGATATTTATTTTTTGGGTAATGAATACTTATATCAGAAGTTGAATGTATCCGGCAATACTAGTTTGCATTCCAATTTACAAGTAGACCATGATACAACTATAGGTGGTAACGCATTATTATATCAGACGCTGAATGTATCCGGTAACACGAGTTTACATTCGAATCTTCGAGTGGACCAGAATCTAAATGTATCGGGTGACACTTATTTATTGAGTAATGAATACTTATATCATAATCTAAATGTGTCTGGAAATACTAGTTTACATTCGAATTTACAAGTCGACCAAAACGCAACAATTTCAGGTGATACTTATTTATTTGGAAATCAATTCCTTTATCAAACTCTTAATGTATCAGGTAACACCAGTTTGCATGCAAATTTTCAGGTCGACCAAACTGCAACCATTTTAGGTGATGCGTTTCTACTGGGGAATGAATATATCAGTCAAACATTAAATGTAACCGGGGATGCAAATCTAAATAATAATCTATATGTTACCAGTGACACCTTTCTTTATGGAAATCTGAATGTATCCGCTGATGTAACTTTATGGGGAAATAATACAATTTATGCCGAGACAAATTTTCAAGGAGTCACATATTTAAATAATATGTTAATTGGATATCAACCTTTCATGATTGTAAATCATGATATGTATAATAAAAATGCATCCTTCATTCTTGGTGATAGTTCAGACCCAATTCAATCCAATACCTTTGTATATGGTACTCACCAATTTGACGGAGACATGAGCATTGGTAAAGGAAACATTACTACGTTTGATTTGAGTGCAAATTATAATACATTTGGTATTAAGTATAATGGTCCTATCAACATCGGATATAATACATCGGATGCTCTAAATATAAATGGTGCAAGTGGTGTAATTAATTATGGAGGTCGTATCAATGTTTATAATGAAATGCGTATCAAACCTGGTGCATCCTTTGTAATAGAATCTTCGGCGAATTCAATCACTCTTCTTGAGACAAATACAGAAGTAACCAATCAGTTCAATGTAAGTAACAATGGAACAGGTCCGGCATTGATTGTTAATCAAATTGACTCTTATTCGTATGATATTATTAACTTTCAAGATAATTATCAAAATGTTTTTACAGTGGGTTATGATGGAGATACACGTATCAAAGGAAGAATGAGTTTAGGATATCCTATATTGACTTCATCCCCATTCGATTCAATTGATGATAATTGGTATACAATGGATGTCTCTGGTTCATCTAGAATAAATGGAAATCTTCTTGTTACAGGCGATATTACATCTTATTCTGATAAAACAATTAAGACAAATATTAGTCCTTTACAAAATTCTCTAGACAAAATTGAATCCTTGCATGGTTATTCTTATAATAGAATTGATACTTTAGAAAAAGATAAAATACATATCGGATTAATTGCCCAAGAAGTAGAAGAAATCTATCCCGAATTGATTTCAGAAAAAAATAACATAAAATCAATACATTATCAGTCATTTCATGCTATTTTATTGGAATGTATCAAAGAATTAAAAAAACAGAACGATAACTTAACCAAAAGAATTGAGTTACTTGAAAAACAAAATATTAAGAAATAAAATATTAAGAATGTATATAATGCCTTATATTAAACTTCAAGCTTCTATTATTGGTAAAACTGATGCGGGTGGCGCTGGAATGAAAAAGGCCGGTCTTGTAAGTTCGGCTGATTATCCTCACATCCCTCGTAATTATCTTATGTCTCGAACTGTAACCCAGATGCCTAAGTTTCAATTGGCCAACTGCGGTACTCGTGGACATGTAGCTGGTGCTCGTATTGTACATGGTCGTCCAGTACCACTTAACTAATTTCATTTAACAATTTAATTTAAACATATTTTATCATATATTAAAATATGTTTGATATCACAATTGATTTTAGAGAGGCAAAATTAGTTGAATGTTGCGAGAAATTAAAAGAAAAATATCCCAATATTACCATTGGTACCGATAATCTTCATTTAGGTGACATTAAAATCAATCATAATGACATTTTGATTGAAAGAAAAACATGGTCAGACTTAGAAGCAAGTATTAAGGATGGTCGGTATGAAGAACAATCCCATCGTCTAAAAACCGCAAAAGAAGAGGGATTTTCTATCTATTATTTTTTAGAAGGAGATTTGTCTCGGCATCGCGGAGCGTTGTCATATACGACTTTGATAAGCACCATCTATAGTTTAACGAATAAGGGTTTTTTTGTAATTCAAACGAAATCGGTTGAAGATAGTGCTCTTTATCTATTACAATTCACAGATAAGATAATTCGCGATGAAGCCAAAACAAAAAATAGTACTTATGAATCCTCTAGCATAAATAAAAAGAAGAATAGTCATATTACACGAGACAACATAAGTATTTATATGTTAGCACAAATTCCAAACATTAGTGTTGGAACTGCACAAGAGATATTAAGTAAATATGATGGTCATATTTCTAATTTAATTCATGCTCTAGAAGAAAATCCGGATGCTCTAAATGGTATTACACAGACCACCAAAGATGGTAAGAGTAGAAAAATGAATAAAAATGTGATAGAAAATATCAAAAAATATTTAGGGTCTATCAAAGAGCAGGCGTCTACGAAAGAGCAAGAGTCATAGCAAGTGGGTCACCCTGAGTTTGATTTTCTTTATCAAAACCTGGAAACTGATTATTATTGAATGGTGGATGACTTAAACTAGAATCAGCGTTATTACAGGTAGGTTTATTATCAATGATATCTGGAGTCGAACCCATGTCGGCATTTTTTGAAATGAAATTTGGACGTAATTCATACATTTGAGTTCCCTGAGTGGTATACACCTTTTCTAAATGTAAAATAGGACATCTTATATTATTGGCGCGTTGCCATTTAATGTATTCTTTATATTCGTCTAGATTCTTTAATTTAATTGGATTTACACCGGGAACGGATGCTTTTGTTTTATCATATAAAAAGATAGTATTGCCATCTTTGATTAAGGTGGTCTGACAATTATCTGAGACAAATCCTTCAGGTTCTACTGGTTGTCTAAGAACAAATATTAGTCCCCATATAAACATAAGGATAATAAGGATTAATATCAATGCCTTTTTCATTTTTAATATAATGATATAATATAATTATGCCGAAAGTTGTAAAGTATGAACCTGCTCAGTATCCGTCTGCTGTTAAAAATATGAAACATATTACCGCGGTTGTTTTAGTATTTCATCCACAATGTGGTCACTGTATTCAATTAAGACCTGCGTGGGAACAAATGAAACGACAAGCTCCTCCACAAGCCAGATTCGTTGAAATCAATGGAGAACAAATGTCCGAGAATAGTGATTTGTCTCAGAGCGACATTGGAAGAAAAACGGAAGGATTTCCTTCTATCATGCGCGTCAAAAATGGTCATGTCGTAGAACAGTTCAATCAAGAAAGAACCGTTCCTAATATGGTAAATTTTGTTAGAAAATCCATGCAGGATATTAAACAGAAAACCGCACATAGAAAGGGTAAAAAGGTTAAAAAGACAAGAAGAAATAAACATTAATAAAAAATTGAAAATATATAAATAGTATGACATATGTATCCTTAGAATGGCAATTGAGTGTAAACTTCTCGATTTCGTAATTAACGATGGAGACGAGAATCATGATTTTCGAATTCAAATGTTTGGTATCGATGAGAAAAGAAATACCTATTCAATTACCATTAAAGATTATAAACCATTTATCTATATTCGTGTAGGAGACAATTGGCCTGCGGCTATTTGCGAAGAATTCATGGAGCACCTTAAAACACATGATATCAATAGCATTAAAAATACCTACAAATTTGTAGACAGTTATAAAGTGGTAGAACAGAAGGCTTTATATGGGTTTGATGGTGGAAAATATCACAAATTCATTCAAATTTTCTGCAAAAATATGAAGTTCATTTATGCGCTGAAACAATTGTACTTTGATAAAGAGATTGATAAGGTAAAACCATACGCATATAATGGTATCAATACTGCTATTTATGAAAGTATGGTACCTCCTCTATTGAGATTCTTTCACATTCAGGAAATTAGTCCGTCTGGCTGGATTCGTATTGAAAATTACAAAAAAAGTAATATGAAATATACTCGTTGTACTCATGAAATTCAATGTAATTATAAAAATATCATTTCTTTAGATACAAAAGAAACACCAGTTCCTTACAAAATCTGTAGTTTTGATATTGAAGCCAGCAGTAGTCATGGAGATTTTCCAGAGGCGATTAAAAATTATAAAAAAGTTGCTTATGAAATTGTCTATAAACTGGAAACCATTCCCAAAGAAGATTATGCATTGCTGATTAAAGAATTATTATTGAATGTGTTTAGTATTAAGTCAAATATGGATATTGACCGTTGTTATCCAAAACAAAAGGTCACAGAACAAGATGTCATGGATGCTGTGAAAAAAATGTTGACGATGAAGATTGAAAAGAAAGAGGAAGTCGAGGATAAGATTCACAAGTATTTTAAAAAAACAGAAGAAGAAACCTCAGCTGATACCTTGGATGATGACAATGAACAAGAATATGTCGATGAAGACCATTATCATAGTCATAAGGAACATGATTTCAATACATTGAATAGTCAATCTGACTTGATTACGATGCTTTCATCCAAAGACATTGATACCCCTGTAAAAATTGTATATTTCATGGACATTTTAGATTGTTTGTTTCCAGCGTTAGAAGGAGACCAAGTTACCTTTATTGGTTCGACCTTTGTGAATTATGGAGAAGAAACACCTTACTTGAATCATTGTATTTGTGTGAATGATACCTCTCGGATTTTAGAACATCATACTTTAGAATGTTATTCCGATGAACGGTCCGCTCTGTGTGCGTGGTCAGAATTAATTCGAAGAGAAGACCCTGACATCATTATTGGGTATAACACATTTGGTTTCGATAATCGATTTATGTATGACAGAGCTTCCGAGACAAATTGTATCGACGAGTTTATGAATCTTGGAAGAAATTTTCAATACTCAAGAGAATTAGAGGAATCTAGTATTGTATTAGCATCGGGCCCCTATGATTTGACCCGTCTCCCTATGCAAGGACGATTGCAAGTAGATATGTATACTTATATGCGTAAGGATTTTAATCTAACCTCTTATAAACTCGATTTTGTGGCTGGATATTTATTGAGCGATTCCATTAAAAAATATGAAAACATGGAGTCTACTTGTCGTATTTGGACCAAGAATCTAAAAGGATTAGAACAAGGATGTTATGTTCACTTTGAAGTTATCAATCATTCATGTGACATGTACGAAGACGGTAAAAAATTCAAAGTAATATGCTTAGAGAAAGATGGATTTGTGATTGATGGAAATATTCATTGTAATGACAAAATGACCTGGGGACTAGCGAAAGATGATGTCACTCATCAAGATATTTTCGAACTAACAAGAAAAGGTCCTGCTGAACGTGGAATCATCGCAAAATACTGTATTCAGGATTGCAATCTAGTACATCATATCTTTCAAAAGGTCGATGTGTTGACGACTTACATCGAGATGAGTAAATTATGTAGTGTACCGATTAATTTCCTTATTATGCGTGGTCAAGGCATTAAACTTACCAGTTATATTGCAAAGAAATGCAGAGAGAAAGATGTATTGATGCCTTTGATTTCAAAGGGTAATCCAGGAGATGCTTATGAAGGTGCGATTGTACTTGAACCTAAATGCAATTTATATCTAGATAATCCAGTTGCCTGTGTGGATTATAGTTCTTTATATCCATCATCGATTATCAGTGAGAATCTATCCCATGATAGTAAGGTATGGACCAAAGAATTTGACTTAAATGGTGATATTAAAAAGGATAGATATGGAAAAGATATGATTACTGGAATTCGTAATGTAAAAGGTGAATTCATTTATGATAATTTGCCTGGATATAAATACGTGGATATTCGTTATGATACATTTTCCTATCGTAAGACAGGAGCCAAAGCTGCAGTTAAGGTCTTGACTGGATATAAGATTTGTAGATATGCACAATATCCTGATGACCAGAAAGCAATTTTACCTGCAATTTTGTTAGAGCTTTTGGCTGCAAGAAAAAAAGCTAAAAAACAAATGGAACAGGAGACCGACCCATTCAAGAAAAATTTGTATGAAAAACGTCAGTTGAGTATCAAGGTAACCGCGAATAGTTTGTATGGTCAATGTGGTGCAAAAACAAGCAGTTTCTATGAAATGGATGTAGCTGCATCCACAACGGCCACAGGTCGTAAGCTTTTGATTTATGGAAAGACCATCATTGAAAGTGTTTACGGTGATGCTACTGTAGATACCGATTATGGACCTATGCAAACCAAAGCCGAATATGTTTATGGCGATACCGATTCAGTATTCTTTACCTTTAATCTTCATCAAAACGGTAAAAAAGTAGAACCTCAAATTGCCTTGGATGTTACCATTAAATTGGCCCAAGACGCGGGTCATCTAGCCACAATGTTTCTTAAAAAACCACATGATTTGGAATACGAGAAAACATTTCTACCCTTTTGCCTTCTCTCCAAGAAAAGATATGTGGGAATGCTTTATGAAACTGACCCCACTTCATGCAAGAGAAAATCGATGGGTATCGTTTTGAAACGCCGAGACAACGCTCCCATCGTCAAAGATGTATATGGAGGAATCATCGATATTCTCATGAAAGATAAGGATATCAATAAATCAATTGAATTTCTAAGAAATATGTTACAACAAATTATCGATAAAAAGGTACCGATTGAGAAATTAACCATTAGCAAATCACTTCGGTCATTTTATAAAAAGCCCCAACAAATTGCGCATAATGTTCTGGCCCAGAGAATTGCAATCCGTGACCCTGGAAATAAACCTGCACCTGGCGACCGTATTCCTTATGTATATATTTTAAATCCGGCAGCAAAATTACAAGGAGAAAAAATAGAAACACCTACTTTCATTCAAGAAAACAACGTGAAAATAGATTATGGATTCTACATTTCAAATCAAATTATGAAACCTGTGGTTCAAATTTATTCACTTGTGTTGTATGATATGCCTGAGTTTAAGCGAAGAAAAGCAAGATTCATGCTGGAATTAGAAACGGTTCGACAAGTATTTGATTCAGAAGATAAATCAGATAAATATCCGAAAAAGGAACAGGACCTAAAAAATAAAGAGGTTGAGAAATTACTCTTTGAAGTCTATTTGAGATGTGATAAAAATAATAAGGCTGGTAATCAGGCAATTACTTCATTCTTTAAAAAGGCATAATTAGACGAACGCCATTCCCATATTATAATACCAATTCGAAGAAATATAATCCTGACCTGGGCTAATGGCTGTATCATCGAGCTTTGTAAGATTTGGTCCTTTACCAAATAAGGCTTGAATATCATCGTATTTTAATGCATAATCATAATATCGTAATGAAGATATATTTCCTTCAAATCCACCATTCAAATCTCCAATATAAGTATCATAGTAATTTTGTCTCGGCAAATTATTTAATACTTTTCTTTGAGTCATTACACCGTTAATGTAAATATCTACCGTAGTATTCTGTACTCTTATGGTACAGTTTACCCATTTTTCAATTGGAATATTTTTAATTAAAATGGACTCAGCAAACTCTGCACTAGAAGAGGATGGTTGAAAGGTATTAATTACAAATAATAAGTTTGCATGATTATTATCAATCGCAGAACCTGATAGAGGATAAACGGAACCACTTAAGTCATATTGAGTAATGAATAATCCAGGAGAAGAAATTACTATCTTAGATTCGGTTGATAAATTAGACTGTAGTGATAGTTGAGATTCAGCCCCACTTCCCTTGGAGAAAATTCTCTGATATTTATCTGTTCCAAGATTTCTTACATAGAACCAAACATTCCATGTAAATTCCAATCCTTGTTCACGGTTATCAGACCTGTAAATAGGTTTTGAATCAGTAGCATTTGGATTGGAATAGATAGTCATCGTATTGTTTGCATCCACCATACCATTAATTAAAATCGGACTTGTATTTCCCATAAAATAACTGTTTAGTAAACCGGAACCAACTTGAAATAAAAATGTAAAAAGAACTAACATAAGAATAATAAAAACAAATTTACTGATAGCACTATTAGATTCAGCAAATTGGGTTGTGGTGTTCATGATGGAGCGTAATGGATTCATAACCGTTGGATTTTGAGTTGTTTTTGCCTCAATTGACTTTTTTGCTGAATCAACTTTATTAGTAATATTATTTTTTAATTTGGAGGCAGCATTTGTAATTTTTGAACCAATTTCCTTTGTTTTATTTAAAGCCATTTTTGCTTGATTGGTCATTGTTGTACCATTCCTTTTATTAGTATTTATCATTATATAATATAAGTAATATTTTATAATGATTTAGTCAATATTAAAATGTATATTGTGCAACCTGATTGTTGTCTTGATAAAAAGTGAATGAGGCTTGATAACGATTCAAAAAGTTTCCTAATAAGTTTGTACTGTAACCAGCCTTGTAGATATCCCACACATCACTTGGAGATAAAAACTTGCTATAGAAACGAGTATTCGATATGCTTCCAGAATATCCTCCATTGTTTCCTGTAATCATAGACCCAGATGTTCCAGTGGTAGATGGTAAATATAATGGATACTGATTTACAGTTGTATCTACCAATTTACCATTAATATAAGTATCCACCTTATTTGTACTAAAACAGCATACAATATTAACCCACTTTTGAATATTAATATTTTGTACAGTAATGGTTTTAGTTGTAAGTGTAGTGTCCGTAGAGGAAACAGCGTTATTTGTAGTATAAGTATTATAACTAATAATTAAGTTATTTTCAAAAGTATCTAAATCGAAACTGACCGGATTAGATGAACCTGGTTGATTATAAGTCAATATATTCTTGGTGGTTCCAAAACCATAATTCCAATCTTGAATATATATCCATGTACTAATTGAGAATGATTTATTCTGTGCGACCGACTTTAATTTATCACCACTTATGGTAACTGCGTTATTTGCTGGAGTAGGACTATCTATTACTTCATAATAACTTTTAAATATATTAAGACTTGTTAAAAGCATGATTGCCAATATACCTAAAAATGCAATCATGATTAACTTGGGTCTTCCACTAACCTGTTCAGTAA
>Ga0208106_1000457_pt1 | contig 13795 bp, 15 predicted proteins | sample CryBogCBE25Jul08_FD_184577 | JGI IMG/M metagenome (GOLD analysis project Ga0208106, IMG submission 184577) | Freshwater microbial communities from Crystal Bog, Wisconsin, USA - CBE25Jul08 (SPAdes) | ecosystem: Environmental > Aquatic > Freshwater > Lake | place: Crystal Bog, Wisconsin, USA...
TCTCGGGATTTATCCTGTTTTATGCCGCCATCAGTCTGAGTATTTACTGGGTTTGCTTCTTTTCAGGCTTGAAAGAGCGGCTGAAATCCTTTCATGGGGTAGTTGCGCCATATATCCTTGTGCCCATGAGTATTTTTGCCTTGTCTTCAGCTTTGCTAGGGGTGTCGGTATGGGATCACTTTCAGAACAATGCTAAAGCAATTGGTGCCGAGGCTCAGGCCATTGAGGCATACATTACCTTGGTACAAAGTATTCCCTTGGAAGGTAAGGAGGCTTTAATTGATGATGCCAAGGTTTATGCAAGATCTGCTCTGAATGAAGAGTGGGAGATGATTGCGATGCAGCGTCATGCTCACCAAGGTACTTCTATTCACTTGCAAAAGTTGATTAGAGATACGGTTAGCTTGGCTATTGAAAATAAGCTGCCCACTTTTTTACAAACGGCTGTTTTGCAAGCCGCTCAAAATATTAATAACGCCCGTAATGCCAGATTAAGTATGATCAATGATGAGCCAGATACCATCCGTTGGCTGAGTATTATTTTGTTGGGCGTGATGGTCTTAGTGAGTGTTGCGATGGTACATTTGGATAGGCCTAAGCCCATGCTGGCCACCTTAGCCGTTTCTACGGCCTCAATCTGTATTGTTCTGTCTTTGGTTGGCTTGGCTGTCAATCCATTCTCAGGAATGTTGATGATTTCTAAAGCGCCACTGGAACAGATCCTAATTGATGAATAAAAAAGGCGCCTGATAAGACTTATCGGGCACCTTTCTTTGGCAGGATCAAGCCTTATAGTTCGCCAGCCCTCTCCAGGCTTCTTAAGCGAAGGACGATATTATCTATCGTATCTTGAAAATTATGATCAACATCGATCTCGGGGCGGATTTTGCTAGCAAGCTGATCTAGCTTCTCAGGATGGTCTGCAAACTTAGTCTTGAGTTTTGGATTGGACTCAATCTTGTATTTGATTAATTCTTCACGTAAATTAATTTTGTCTTCGCGACTGGCTGAATCCCATCTTTTTTGAATATTGGGATATTTGGTATTTAATTGTTTTGCCTCACTAATCACCAAAGAAGATTTGAAATCTTGCAATGAACGCAATTCTTTTTTTTCTTGTCCTGAAAGTTTCGCAACAAAACTGGCAATTGCATTTGGTTTTTTAACAACCTTTATCGCATAAGTATTGTTGCCCAACCGAGTTAAAACAGCTTTCTGATTTTTTTCTAACTTGCTGGTTAAGTTTTCTAGTCCATAACTAGAATTGATTTGATAGGTTTGATTGGTCTGAATTTTTGTCATATAAATCCTTTAGCTATAAACGGGTTAAATCTTTCCAGAGTTGGAATTTTTTTCATCTAATAGTTTGAGAAAATCATCAAAACTCGCCTCAAGCTCTGCTTGAGATAGGGCCTTTGCCCGGGGTCTTTGAGCGGCCTTGGCGGGTACCGGATCCTCGGGGAGGGATGCCGACTCACCCGCAAGTTCGAGTGCCTCATCTGGGCTGACAAAGAGGGTGTTGTGGTGCCATTGATTGCCTGCTTGATCGATTTCCGAAACCTCGCTGGCACTGCGTGAGCGGGGAGGAGCGCTGGGTCTGAGATCTTCAGTGGAGCGGTAGGCGGGAGGTTGCTCGCGACCCGCAAAGAATTGATTCACACTGTCACTAGAATTAGTGCTGGCTGATCGACTTCTTGGTGGCGCACTGGGAATGCTTGGAGATCCATCTTCTTGGCGTCTAGTGCTGCGCTCTGAGAGTTGATTCGCTTTTTCCGCGGCGCTCTGTGCGGTGGTGGGGTTTGGTTGCTGCTTAAGAATCTTAACAATTGCAGCGGCAACTTTGAGGTTTTTGCGTAGATCATCTGCAGTCAAAATCCTCGCATGACCACTCTTGACCAGATGCTTATCAACAGCATTGGCTATGGTTTCACCATAGCGTTGCACTAAGGCTTGCTTAAATGCTTGTGTTGCTAGCACGCCATTGCGTTGAGCCGGACTAATCTTGCTCAGATCAGTCTGAGCTTTGCCCAGTTGTTGGACCTTTTTGCCACCAACATTGGCAGAGAGTCCAATGATGGTTCTGCCACTGGAGTCAGTGGCAATACCAATAGTGGCCTTGCCATCAATAGCCTTATTTTTAGCCAAATTCTCAAAAGTCTTGAAATCGAGACTTTTGCCTGCGCTAAGGGGGTTGGAAATGTTATTTGCCATATTGGAGCCTATCTTTGACTGGGATTATCCGAAAGTCAAATAATGATTATCTTTTGGTAAAAATCCCTTATTTGTCTAAGCTTTAGCCAGGGTCCTCTAAATAGGGGAATAGGCTCATTAGTATTATACTTTTGGGTAATATAAGTCAAATGAGACAAGGATTCTGGATTTCGCATGTTGCAAGCTTTTAACCTTGGTTTAGCGCTCATTGCGGGGTTCTTATCGACCCTCCAACCTTGTGTTTTGCCGCTCATTCCGATTGTCTTAGGCGGCGCTATCTATCAGAATAAATATGCCCCGATTTATATCGGACTGGGAATGGTCATTTTCTATACCTTGATTGGTGCCATCACTGGCTTTATTGAACCCTTGTTTGGATTTGAGCCATCCGAATTTAAGACGATTGGTGCCATCATGATGGTTGCTAGTGGAATCATTTTGTTAGCACCTCACATCTTTACTGGATTGCGTGGAGCTTATTCTGGCGTGATTAATCGCCTCAATCAAAGCTCTAGCAGTTTATCGTTTGATAGCCCCATAGCCTGTCTTTTGCTCGGAGCTATTTTGAGTTTGATTTGGGCTCCTTGTGCTGGTCCGATGCTGGCCTCTGCATTGACATTGCTTACCAGTGGAATGATGAATGATGGAGCAAGTCCTGGCAATGGAGTTTTGCAAGGCTCTATCTTGCTGGGCCTCTATGGCCTGGGCGCCGCCTTTCCTCTAGTGGTATTGGCTTATGTAACGAGAACCGTCTTTGCCCATTGGCGTGAAGGTTTGCTCAAAGCGCAAAACTTACTTACTAAATTACTTGGCGTTTTTTTCTTAGTTTTTGGTTTACTCATTCTGACTGGAGTGATGGCAAAAGTAGAGATCTATATTCTGTCGATCTTGCCTGAGTCCTGGTTGGGATTTGTTAACTCGATTTAATTTTTTTAGTACATCACTTGATATAGGAACCCATATGGCTGATCCGATTCCAAATCCACCAGGTGCAATGCCTGGAGCTCCGGCAACACCAATGCCTGGTGCTGCACCAGTACCTCCAATGCCTGGCGCTGCACCAGCAGCAGCGATGCCCGGAGCCCCAGGAGCTCCAGCTCCAGCTCCCGGACCATCAATGACGCCTCAGACTAATGCCTCTATGCCAGTCCAACTGACCTTGCAAGTGGGTAGCGTCAGCATGGAATTGGGCAAGTTGTTAGAGGTAGGTGCTGGCACGATTTTGTCTGACGAAGTGATGACTTTCTTCCCTAAGGTACGGGTTCTAGCTGGTGATCGCGCAGTAGCAGAGGGTGAGCTAGTGCAAATCGAAGGCAAAGTAGGATTGCGCGTTAGTAAATTACTGGGATAGGGCCTCAATATGTTTGCAGGAGTTAGTCAGAATCAATTAGCGCTGTTAGTCGGCCTTGGCCTGCTGCCATTCTTATTGATTGCTTGTACATCATTCGTCAAGATTGCGGTGGTGCTATCGCTCCTGCGAAATGCTTTGGGCATTCAATCGATTCCACCAAACATTGTGATCTACAGCATGGGTGTAGTGCTCACAGCGTATGTGATGATGCCAGTAGCTTTACAAGTCATCGATGTGGTTGATGGCACGTTTAAACGTGGGACTCCCGTATTGCAAGACATGCAAAAACTGGCAGTGCCATTTTTGGATTTTACTGAGAAACACACTTTTCCTAAACAAAAAGAGTTCTTCACCAACTCTGCTGAAAAGCTTTGGGGTAAAGAAAGTGCTCAATCGATTTTGGAGAGCGATAAGCCATTAACCAAGTTGGTATTCGTGGTGCCTTCATTCATGATTTCAGAATTGACTAGGGCATTTCAGATTGGTTTCTTGTTATATCTGCCATTTATTGTCTTGGACCTGATCGTGGCTAACATCTTGTTGGCATTGGGTATGTCAACGATGTCGCCAGTGACGATTTCCTTGCCAATTAAGTTACTTTTGTTTGTTGGCTTAGATGGCTGGCAGCGTCTGTTTGAGGCCTTAGTCCTCAGTTACGCTCGCGTATAGCCAAGGGAAATTCTATGCTGACTAATAATGACGTTCTCTCCTTAGCAACCCAATCACTCAGCTTGGTGCTCTCAGGCTCATTGCCAGTAATTGTGACTTCAGCAGTTGCTGGTATTGCCATCTCTTTAGTGCAAGCCTTGACGCAGATTCAGGATCAGGGTTTGCCAACGGCAGTGAAGTTTTTGGCGGTGGTCTTCATTCTCTTTGCGACGTATACCTCATTAGCCAGTTCGCTCGCTGCGTACACCATTACGATTTTTAATTTCATCGCTAAGGTATAGCGCCAGAGCGCAAACGAGTTAGCAATGATTAGCCCATCACTAGAGACTTACGGTGTTGTGGTGCTCGTTTTTGCACGGGTATATACCTTTATTAATTTCTTGCCCTTAATTGGTGGCGAGGAAGTGCCTGACATGGTCAAGACCATCTTTTGCGCTAGTTTGACCCCATTTTTAGCGATGCCCTTATTAGTGCAGGGGGTTGAGTATGAGATCAATGCCCCTTTTTATTTGCTCTTGATTAAAGAGCTGATTTTGGGTGTGCTCATGAGTTTAATTGTGAGTTTGCCACTGCGTGTGCCAGAGATTATTGGCGATGTGATTGATAACCAGCGCGGCGCCGCAGTGACTGACTCGTTTAATCCGACTTCCGGTGAGCAATCTTCTATGCTCGGTCAATTGCTATCTTTAACTATCATGACCTACTTTTTAAGTGAGGGCGGCCTTAATCAGCTCGTGAGCATGTTAGGTAATTCATTTACCTTAACGCCTGTCGGCAACTTAGACATTATTCAGTTTGGTAATCAAAAACTGTATGATACTTTAGTGAGTTTGTTTGTCGGTTATATCGAGCTGTTCTCGATTCTGGCTTTGCCAGTGATGGTGGCGATGTTTATGGCAGAAATCTCATTAGCGATTGCCAGCCGCTTTGCACAATCGATGAACGTCTTTTCCATGGCGCAACCCATTAAAGCAGTGATTGCCATTGCGATGATGATTCCACTCTTGGTCAAAATTAACTCAGCAATTATGGAGGCTCTTCGTGTAACCATGAAGATGTTTGGCGGTGTCTGAAAAAACCGAACAACCCACGGCCAAAAAACTGCGTGATGCCAGGGAGCAGGGCAATCTCATGTCCTCTACCGAAGTGGTTTCTACCGCAGTAGTAGTCGCTGGAGTGATGGCTCTGTCCATTGTTGGTCCCGATGTTCCCAATGCCTTCAAAACTGCCTTAATTGAGGCAGTCCAGCTGGCCAATCGCCCTGATTTTCCGATTGCGGCAGACAACTTTATGCGGGTTGCCATGACCCAAATGTTGGCGGTCTCAGGCTTAGTGTTTGTAGGGGTGGTGATTGCCGGCATTTTGAGTAATGTGTTGCAAAAAGGAATTTACTTTTCTGCCGCCAAATTGGGGCAGGGGATGGATTCGCTCAATCCGATTACCAATGCCACCAATCTATTTTCTAAGAAAACACTCGTTCAATTTGGCGTCAATCTCGTCAAGACCTTGATCATATTGGCAGTGTCGTGGCATGTGATCTCTGGTGAGAAAAGCTTGGTGGAAAAAATCTATGCATGCAGACTCGATATTCTGTGTGGCTTACGCATCTCTGCTTCTACGGTCTTTAATCTGATTTTGATGACCGTGCTATCGATGGTGCCAGTTGCGGTGATTGATTGGATTATTCAGCGCATCATTTACGTCAATGGTCTGAAGATGAGTATTGATGAAGTGCAGCGAGAATATAAAGAATCTGAGGGCTCGCCCGAGATGAAGGGTCATCGTCGTCAGATGGCTCACGAGATTGTGAATGATACGAGTGCTAAGCGTACCAAGAACGCTAGCGTGGTAGTGCGCAATCCAACCCACGTAGCGGTGGCCTTACGCTACGCTCCAGACTTTGTAGCGCTGCCATATGTCATTTGTAAGGGTATGGGGGCGCAAGCCGAGCGCATCATTATGGAAGCCGAGCGCGAAGGCATTCCAACCTATGAGGATGTGGGGCTAGCCCGAGGTTTAAACGACGCTTGTAACGTGAATGATTTCGTACCGTCGGATTTAGTGGAGCCTGTTGCTAAGTTAGTGCGCTGGCTCTATGTCAATTATCCTCAAAGGGTCTATCCAGGTCCTGAGGACAATATCTAAACTACTTGAGATTCATAAAGCTTAAATGATCTGGCGTCTAGCGCGAACAGGCTTTTCGGTAGCTTCTGCAGCAGGCGCTTCTTCAGGAAGCGCTTGGCCGCTTTGTAAGGCAGCTTGCGCAGCCTCTAGAAGGGTGGATAAATATTCATCATTAACGACCAATTCTTCGGGATTGATGCCGCGCTCACGAATACCAGAGATTTCTACTAAACGATCGCGCATGGCCTGGAATTCCTCATTCTTTTTGAGGAGCTCTTGTGCTTGCTTACGCACACGAATGCCTTGTATGATTTTGGGATCAACGCTAGCCATGTCAGTTCGAATAATAGGGTAAATGGGACAAGATAATGATTACAGTTAGTGAATTTTATAGCGCTTTAGGGGTGGAAGGGGAAGTTCCTGAAGGAGATTTTGTCATCATCGATGAGAAGGTCCGTGTGATGGCTAAATCCAATGAAATTACCCTCATTTTTGATTCTGTGAATGCGGGCCCACAAGAGCTCAAGCGTATTTTTGAGGTTTCTAGGACCCTAGGAGAGGCGGTGCCTTTTACGAGCAAGGGCGGAGCCTTGGGTCTGAAGATTCTTTGTAATGCTGAGGAAGCCCAAACTATAGCTGCAGTAAACCAATTAGAGTCAGCATTAAGTTTAGTTCTAACTGACTAAAGTCCCATTAAGAGCGTTTTAAGTCATTCAGGCGCTTTTCAAGATCAGCAATATCTTTTTTATCTTGCGGGCTTAACTTTGCGTTTGCTGACAGAGTAGAGCCGCTTTTCTCAAAGTTGGTGTAATCCTGATTGGGTTTCTTGGTCGCTGCAGGAGTATCTTGTTTTAAGGCTTTAGCACGACGCTCTAATTGTGCAATTTCTCGACGATCTTTCTGAGCTGCCTTCTGTTTGGCAATTGCCTCTTTACCTTGGGCAATAGCAGAAGCTAAATTCTTTTGCGCTTCTTTTACATCCTTAATAGTGGTGGTCTTGCGACTTTGCAAAGCCTTGGAGGTGCTGGCGCCAACAGAATGCGTCTTAGAGTTTTCGTTGGCTTTGTTGATGGCATTGACTAAGGCTTTTCCAACCTTAAAAGCTGCCGCCACTGTGGCTTTGGCAATTGTGAAAGAGCCTTTGATAGCAATTGAAAGTCCAGAGCGAATTGCCTTGCTAATTAAGCTTACTGTTTTATTGGCAAATGATTGTTTTGCTACGCCATCAGCTTTAACTGGCTGAATTGCTTGATTTGCCGAACTGTCAGGAATATCCGAGACATTTGGAGTGTTGCTTGCTGGGGTGTTGCGGGAGAGAGAATTAATAGCCATGAGATTAAATATGCCGTGAATATTTATGCATTCGTGGGAATATTGGACAGATGGGTTTGCGTTGATCTTTCTGTTAGCAGAAGCCCTTGTACGCTATTCGCGTTTTCCATACCGTTCTGAATAAGGGCTTTGAGTAAAGGGTTTTCGGTTAATTCATCTACTGCAGACATATACAGTGAATCATATGCTTCTGGTTCGGTGTCACCCTTGGCTATTTCAATAATCTTATTTTGACTAAATGCATCGTAACTTGAAAGGTGATTGAGCGCGCTTAAACCTCTTTCTAGGGTATTTGTCAGAATTTGGTCGGAGCTCATTGGAGTGAGCCAATCTTTTTGTTCCTCTTTAACTTTATGTGTTTGTTTGAGAGCGGCATCATCAATGACTTGAGTGCTTTGTGCGCCCATCCCCATGATGAGTAAGTCAGCAGCGATCCCTTCTGAATAGATCATATCCCCTATTTTTCCACCAAAAGTATCGATAGCCACAGAGAGTGCAGTCACAACCTGCATGGCAATCATCAAATTAGGACTAATACCATCGGCGTTATCAGCGCCATTAGCGTTGGCGTTGGTGCCACTACTCGGATCACTAAATACAGTACCAAATGCAACTAGTGGTGCTAGCTCGGGAGCTAAATGTTCTGCAACATCTAGGGCATTAAGGATGCCGCCATCCCCCCAGGCGTTTATAACTCTCTCCATCGCATATTGCACTTGCTCTGCCAGCTTGGGGTCAGACAGTAGTATTAATTTTTGCCACTGACGTTTGTTCGCATCCATTTGCTCTTTGGCATTTTCTTTGGCTTGAACCGATTGAATATTTTTGAGCGCGTCAGAAGTTTTTTGAACTTCGTTCTCAATGATTTCGGATAAATCGCCCGCAGAGAAACCCGATAAATCACTTGGAATCGAAATCTGAGGGCGATCCAAAGGGGAGGCAGTTGGCAAGGGCGCTGTGGCTGGTGGCGGACTAATGTTGCCGATGGGCACAGGTCCTGTAGGTAGGGTAGGACTGCTACCCGCTACTGGCGCTATAGGCGGAGCATCGGGATTGATGACGGGAGTGGCCGGGGTTGATGCCCCACCTAATTTATTAATGCCTGACATGATGAATTAAGGGTGAATACAAAACCCCGTCTTAAGCATGCGTCGTTAAGTTGGCAATATGCATATTGGTGGAGTGCTCCGTTTGCAGAACATCCTTCACTGTATTAGCAATATTCGATTGTGAGTTGATAATTTCTTTTAAGAAATCCTCTTCTTGGCTCAAGATATTTTGCAAGAACTTGGTATAGGCTTTGATCTTGTCGGCATCAGCTTGATTTTCAGAGTTCTCCTCATCTAGATATCCTTTATAAATACCCATAGATGATTGTGTAATAGTGCTAGCGGTTTGGACAATAGTGTTTACTGCGTTATACAGTCTTTGTACCTGCTTGGTTTCCTGCATCACTTCCTGAACACTACTCTTGACATCTTGAGCGACATCTTTTGCTTTGCCAAGCGCTTGTTTTACTGCATCTGTAGCTGTTTTCGTGGTCTCGGTTACCGTCTCTTCAACCTCTTCTTCAACTTCCTCTTCAATTTCATTAACCACTTCATTGACAATCTCTTCAGTATCAGCAAGCCCTTCATTAACGCCAACATCTACATCTGCGCCAACCGCTTCAGGGGCCGCAGTTCCAAGGCTGGCAACAATAGTAATGACTGAGATGGCAATAGTGAGGTAGGTCATTACGGCCATAGCCTGATAGCCTTGACTGTCTTCAATTTGCTTGTCATCAGACTTAATATCATCATCGCTTTTGATGCCATGACCGGTGATGGATTTGGAATCATCATTGATGTCGTCTTCGATATCTTTTTCGATATCTCCTAAAGCGTCGCCAACGCCCGTTGTGAGCCATCCCATCATGTTCTGACCTTCAATGGGCACTTGGGTCAGAGCAGTCAATGCTGCACCTACTGGTCCCATAAACTCCCAAGCGACAGCACACATCACTGCAAAAATAACCCATTGGACAATTTCCATGTCTTTTTGCATTTCAGCAGCTTGCTCAATTTGGTCAGCGGCACTATTGAGTTTAGTAATCTGATCTTTGTTAGCCTGCTGTTGTTTGCTTGAATCTTCCTGAATCTGAATTTTCTGAATGCTGGCGAGCGCATCTGAGGTTTTCTGAATTTCATCTTGAATCATTTCAATTAGATCGCCCATGGAGGCACCAGTCACTGCAGCGGGAATGACGATTTTGGGACGGTCTAAAGGAGAGGCGGTTGGTGTCGGTGTTGTTACGGGTGGTGGAGCTACGTTTCCAACCGGCAATCCAGGTGCTGCAGGTGGAGTAGGGGTGGCGCCCCCCACGGGTGCGGCACCAGGTGTTCCTCCAGCAGGAGTCCCATCACCTACCGGCGGATGATCCGGAGGGTTATCGGGGATGATTGGGGTAGATGGTCCGCCTAGTTTATTAACGCCTGACATGATTGATTCCTAATAATCTCTGACTAATTTTTTATCAAAATTGGCTAATGAATTTACTGAGTCATTAGCGGATTAAGCTTGCTCTGAGCGTTGCTTGGCTCTAGCGAGCAGGTCGTTCACATGATGGGCAATATGGGTCCATTTTTCTGGAGATTTTTCACATAAGGTTTTTGCAAATCTGAGTGATTCAGCCGCTTCTTTGAATTTCTTAGAGAGGAAGAAGCATTGGCCAGCATAAAAATAGACCTCAGCATCTAGTGCTCCTAAGGCTATTGAATTTTGATAAACACGTATTGCTGAAACATAATCCTCTTTTGCCTGAAAACACGCTGCATAGAGTTTGTAATTGCGATGGTTATTCGATTCCATCAAAATCAGCTGACGCGCAATTTTCATAGCGTCGTCAAAGCGATTGTTGTCGTAATACTTCACAGCAACTGCAAACATGGCATCAAAATAGCGATCCGATAGACCAAGTTGATGTCCCACATCAACGCCAGAAGTAGGATCAATGCGTTGGAGTAGATTTTTGACTAACTGAGGGTTTACTGGATGGTTTGTCTCAAAGGGGGTCATTTATCGGGATCCTGAAGGAATTGAATTGTTTTGACGTTTGAAGGGCTGTAATTTATATACTTAAGTAGTATATTGCCAACAATTAATTTTATTGGCAATTAAGCAGGGTAATTAATAATAAAAACCCTTAAAATCAATTACTTAGCGAGATAATTGAGGCTTAGCCTAGACCTCATCCCCACGCCGCGCAATGAGTTCCATGCGCTGAGCCCAAATACGCATGGCGTCTCTTGGGGTTTCTTTTTCTTGTATGACATCGGCAAACATTTTGGCGACCATCATATTGCCGCGAATGCGGGAGAAAGGTAGACCTGGTTTGCCACCCCAAGTAAATGGGCGGGTAGTAGTGCCCGCATCTTTGAAGGCCGTAACAATGGGAGACTTCTGCCACACTGGATTATTGTCATATGCAGTGCAGGGTGCAGAGATAAAGCCTTGTGACGCAGTGATCCAGGTGTTGTATTGCTTGGGCTGCATCATGAAATAAATAAACGCCTTAGCAGCGTTCGGGAACTTCGCCTTCTTATGAATTAGCTGATTTAAAAAGAAACCACTTTCAATATATTGACCTTGAGCATTTTTAGGAAGAGTGCCACAGTGGGTATCTTGAATAATTTTCTGTTGTGCTTCATCGCCAAAATCAGCAACTCCGCTATACAAATTCATACCGTTGTAAGTCAGGCTGATTTGATCATTCAAGTAGAACTGATTATTGTGCACATCACCCCATTCAAGACACCCAGGGATGAGTTCGCGATAGAGTTTTTTAGCGTATTCCAATGCGGCTAATGTTTCTGCACTCTCTATACTGACTTGATTAAATGGATTAAGTGGATAACCACCAAAAGCCCAGAGCATCCAGTAGGCAAAACAATTGCCTTCAGCTTTGGATTGATAGAGAGCAAAGCCAGCGGGCTTACCAATACTTTTGAGACTCTTGCAGAGTTCTAAAAAGCCTGCGCTGTCTTGTGGCATTTGGCTAAAGCCCGCTTGCTTGAGATAACTGATGCGTTGATAGCAACTATTGCCTGCCATTCCCAATGGAATACCCATCCAATCTTTACCATTGGCTTGTAAGTAGCTGTTGGCAATCGGGTCCCAACTGCCAATTTGTGGCTTAAGACTTTTTTCTAAATCGTTTACTTGTAACCAAAGATCTTTATAGCGATAGGCTTCACCATCTAGACCTAAAACAATATCAGCCTTTTTGCGCCCAAAATAGATCGCATCAATTGCCCACTGTAATTCCAATACATTGATGTGGGTGACCTTCACCTTGACACCAGTGAGCTTAGTAAAGAGCTCGACATTGGCCATGTATTGCTCTTCATCTTCATCGATGTAGCGCTTCCAACGAAAGACTTCTAGACTTGCGCCAAGCTCTGGAGTAAATGGAAGGAGTTTTTCAGTTGACTGCGCGTAGGCAGTCGATGCCCATGCCAAGGGCAGGGAAGAGAGCAGTGAGCTGGCTAGGAAGTCGCGGCGTTTCATGGGGTGAGTGTAGAGGGTTTTAATCGTCGCAATGCAGTAATGATATTTTGAATTACATCGTCCCATTGCAATATCTCAGACTGTCTAAAGACCGTCAAACTCGGATACCAAGGGCTGTCGCTACGATCTTCTAGCCAGCGCCAGCAAGTATCTTTGCGATTGAGTAAAAACACGGGTTTATTCATGGCGGCAGCTAAATGCACTGTGGAGGTATCGACACTGATAATGAGATCAAGGTTTTCAATTAGTGCCGCAGTATCAGAAAAATCCCCAAGTTCATCGGTCCAGTCAATGATGTTGTCTTTGAGTGCGGGATCTAAGTTGTTCAGTTGGATCTTTGCGGCATCACCTAATTGCAGGCTAAAGAACTGAGCATTTTCTTTGAGTAGGGGTGCCAGTACTGCAAGCGGAATATCTCTGCGGCTATTAAGACCGCGATAGTTGAGTTTCTGTGGTCGCGGCAACCCTGACCACACCAGACCTATTTTGATTCTGTCAGCAACGGCCTTAATCCGGCTTTTCCAGAGAAGGCTTTTATTTGGATCTGCAAAAAGGTAAGGAATCTGATGAGGAATATTTTCTAGAGTCGTTTTAAAAATGAGCGGCAAACTGAGTAGGGGAATGTAGTAATCCGTCGGAGGTGGTGTTTCATCTCCTGCAATGATATGTATATTGACTTGAAGCGATTGCATTAACCCAATCAGAGGTTTGTCTGTGCGCAGGATTATTTTTGCGCCTAATTTTTCTACCAAAGGTAAGTAACGACAAAACTGAATCGTGTCACCAAATCCTTGTTCGCTTTGAATGAGTATGGATTTACCATTTAGCGATTCATTGCCGGTCCAAAGTATTCCTTGCTCTTTTGGAAGCCCATTAGCAAAAGGGTTGTAATGGGTTTTCCAGCGCCACTCGTGCAACTTCCAACCTGCTTCGTATTGACCCATTTGTAGCAAAGACAGCGCTTTTGAATTATGCGGAATTCCATATGAAGGATTGATCTCAATGGCTTTGTCATAGTATTCAATGGCTTTGACTTGATCGCCTTGTGAAGCGTAGACGATGCCTAAATTGACATAACTACTCTCATAAGTGGGATCAATAGCGATGGCTTTTTCAAAAAGCGCTTGTGTTTGGGCATCTGGCTCGCTCAATGCGACGGGCGCCAAGGGAGGGGCCAGCATGGCTTGAGCGCCATGTGGGTCGGGCTTGGGGAGGGCCTGCATCATGGTGTTGGCGCCCAAGTCTTCCAAGAGCATAAAGCCCTCAGCGGGGGCGTACTCCAAAATTTGTGGGGCTTTGAGCCCGGCTTGGTGCATGAGGGAGGTCACGTTCACAAACCGAGTGGTGTCCTCAAGTTCTGGGGGAGCATCCATGATGACCAAGGAGGGATGAGCGGGGTTTTGGCTCAGTACCCTTGCGTAGCGCCTGAAACTCGCGTCCGCAGAGGCCAAGCCAAGGGTATCGACGCGCAGTTGGTGCTTGTCCACGAGTGGGTTGAACCACTTGAGAAAGGCGTCTTCACGCGTTGAGGACGACCAAGACAGGGGCGAGTGGGCCCAC
>Ga0208106_1000460_pt1 | contig 13666 bp, 11 predicted proteins | sample CryBogCBE25Jul08_FD_184577 | JGI IMG/M metagenome (GOLD analysis project Ga0208106, IMG submission 184577) | Freshwater microbial communities from Crystal Bog, Wisconsin, USA - CBE25Jul08 (SPAdes) | ecosystem: Environmental > Aquatic > Freshwater > Lake | place: Crystal Bog, Wisconsin, USA...
ATAATTCTTCGGTTTGCATAACTGTGTATTATTTAAAATTAAAAAATCGGAGTTAATTACTCCGATTTTAATATTTACACAGTTTTTAAGATAGTGTCGCTTGCGAATAGTAGGGGCAGTCGATGACGCGAATGCGGCATACGGCGGGGAGGTTCTCAGGGACTATCTCATTTAGACAATCATCCATGTTTGTTTTTAAGACAAACCGCTCCAGTCATCGCTAAGCCGCTCGACTTTCCCCTCCTATCCGCAAGCGGCAGGAGGGGTGCCAATAGGTTTGTTTTATTAGATATATCTATTTATCAAATTCTCCAGATATTCTTGCTTACCACTTACAACAGCTGGCTCTCCGCAAGCTACTGCTAGATTTCTAAGATCCTCAAGACTTAATTTTCCTTCTTCAAAAGCTTTTCCGTTACCATCATTATAAGAAGCATAACGATCGGCTCTTATTTTTTTGTACTCAGATTTTTGTAAGATATTATCTGCAACAACTAAGGCTCTTGCAAAAGTATCAATGCCACCAATATGTGCATGGAATAAATCTGCTGAGTCAGTTGAATTTCTTCTACGCTTCGCATCGAAATTAATTCCACCACCTGCAAAACCACCAGCTTCCACAATGATTAACATCGCTTCTACTATTTCATTGATATTGGTAGGAAACTGATCCGTATCCCATCCATTTTGATAATCGCCTCTATTCGCATCCATACTTCCTAATAAACCAGCATCAACTGCTACTTGTAATTCATGTTGGAAAGTATGACCAGCTAATGTTGCGTGGTTTACTTCAATATTCAATTTAAAATCATTTAATAGATCATACTGGCGTAAAAAACCAATTACCGTTTCTACATCATAGTCGTATTGATGTTTACTTGGCTCACAAGGTTTCGGTTCAATAAAGAATGTTCCTTTAAATCCTTGCTTGCGTGCATAGTCTTTTGCAGTATGTAAGAAACGAGCCAAATGTTCTTTCTCTTTTCTCATATTTGTATTCAGCAAACTCATATATCCTTCACGTCCACCCCAGAAAACATAGTTCTCACCACCCAATGCAATAGTAGCATCTAATGCAGCTTTTACTTGAGCACCACCATGTGCAAGAACATTAAAATCTGGATTGGTAGAAGCCCCATTCATGTATCTGCGATTAGAAAATAAATTAGCCGTACCCCATAACAATTTAACCCCACTAGCATCCTGCTTTTCTTTTAAATAAGCAGTAACTGCTGCCAATCTTTTTTCATTGTCTACTACATCATTGGTATAATCCACCACATCTACATCATGAAAGCAATAATAGGGTAAACCTAATTTGGTAATAAATTCAAATGCTGCATCAGCTTTGTCTTTTGCTCTAGAAACTGCATCAGCATTGGCATTCCAAGGATAGATATGTGTGGGCTCACCGAAGGGATCTCCTCCATTACCCACAAAACTATGCCAATAAGCCACTGCAAATCTCAGCCACTCTTTCATCGTTTTCCCGGCCACAACTCTGTTTTCATCATACCATGCATATGCGAGTGGGTTATCTGTACCCTGTCCTTCAAATTTTATTTTTCCAATGTTTGGAAAATAACTAGTAGATCCTGTAACGACTGACATAATTCTAATTTAATGTTTGATAAAAAATTTATTGTTCCATTTGTTTAATTAAATAAGATTTCCATTCCAAGTATAATCCATCATAAGTACTTGCATTTTTTGGTTCAATAGTTTCTAATGGTTCATTGATACTAAATGCTTCTTTTGAAGATGCATAAACGCCCAAGCCAATGCCAGCTCCAATGGCTGCACCAACACTTCCATCAGTCTGATACAATTCAACTGGCACATTGGTAACATCCACAAATGCTTGTTGGAAAACTGTGCTTTGGAACATATTTGCTTTTCCTGCGCGAATGACTGTTGGAGTAGTTCCATTTTCTTTTAAAATATCTAAACCATATCTAAATGCAAATGCAATACTTTCCTGAGCTGCTCTAAAAATATGTGCAGCACTATGCATATTTAAATCAATATTGTTGATGTGCGCATTCACTGTTTTGTTTTCCAGCATTCGCTCAGCACCATTTCCAAATGGCAGCATCTTCAATCCATTTGATCCAGCATTGATGGTAGCTGCAGCCTCATTGATTTCATTATAAGATTTGTCCTTGCCAGCAATTTTCTTCACCCAACTATTTAAAATTCCAGTTCCATTGATGCATAATAAAATTCCAATCCTATTTAAATGGTCAGAATGATTTACATGTGCAAAACTATTTACTCTTGAAAGTGGATCATATTTTAATTGATCACTCACGCCATAAATCACCCCGGATGTACCTGCAGTTGCAGCCACTTCACCAGGTTCAAATACATTTAAGGAAAGTGCATTATTGGGTTGGTCACCTGCTTTATAAGTAACGGGTATCCCAGCTTTCAATGAAAGTTCGGCAGCAATATGATTACTTAGTTCACCATGATTGGTAAATACATCTTTGATTTCAGGGATCAGACTTTTTTCAAAGCCATAATATTGAAATAATTCCTCAGAAAGGCTATTAGTTTTAAAATCCCAGAACATGCCTTCACTCAAAGAAGAAATACTGGTGGTTGACTTGCCAGAAAATTGCATTGCGATATAATCACCGGGCAACATGATCTTGTCGATCTTTTTATAAACTGCTGATTCATTTGCTTTTAACCATGCCAGTTTTGAAGCGGTAAAATTTCCGGGAGAGTTTAATAAGTGCGATAAGCAATAATCTGATCCTAGTTTATTAAAAGCATCATTACCAATAGAAATGGCTCTGCTATCGCACCAGATAATGCTATTATATAAAAGGTTTTGATCTTTATCTACACAAACCAATCCATGCATTTGATAAGCAATACCTATTGCACTAATATCTTTTGGGTGGTATTTTTTTTGAGCATTTGCTTTTTGAATAGCTAATTTGGTATGATTCCACCAATCGGTTGGAGATTGTTCGGCCCAACCTTTTTGCAAAGCAATAATGGGTGTTTCTGTTTCTGGATACTGAACAGTACAAATCGTTTTTTGTGAAGAGGCATCTACCACCGCCACTTTAATGGAGGAAGTGCCAATATCTATTCCTAATAATAACATATAGTTGCAATCGTTTTAAAACAGGGACACTAATATATCATTTTTATAGACCATCGCCAAGTTACCAAGCCAAATAGTCTATAAAGATTTTCGGAGTGTTACACTAAACGGAACTTCTATATGATTTTTTTCATGATTTAAGATCATTTGCGCTGTTAATTCGCCCATTTTCTTAAAGTCGGTTGAAATGGTAGTAATTCCATTTAAAATAAATTCTTTCCATGGGGTTTCATTGTATGAGATAATTCCTATATGCTTACCCACTTCATATTTTGAATGTTGTACTTTTCCTAATAATACCACTAGGTCATCTTCCACTAAATTGATAAATACATCTCCTTCTACTATAGATTCTGAGACTATATCATAAATAACTTTATACTCAAATGCGAATTCATGACAAAATGCATGAAACCCTTTCAGAATCTCATCAGGGAAATAATTATAAGCAGGAAATACAATTTTTAATCGTTGGTATTTTTGAAGCCTTGGCAGTGCTTCCTTTAACGCATTAAAAATATCTTGTTCAAAATTTTCATACACAGCAGAATAACTCCTAAGAATTCCTGGTATTAATTTGTCTAAAAGAATTAATTGCCCTCCATTGATCTCATTAATAATTTCATTTGCTTGATCACTACCTTCTACAAAATGTGGGATGATCACATAGTGGGTATAATCTTCCTTCCTGTTTTGAATTAGTTTTTTGAAAAGGTTGAAATCGTTGTTATAAATATAAAAATCGATGGCTGCTTTCTCCCCAAGTACCCTTACAATACTATCATAGATAATTTTTTTGTGGGCACTTAGTTTATTGAAAATTAAAAAGACTTTAATAGACTGTTTGAAATCTGTTTTTGAAATAAAATAACCTCTTCCTGGTATAGAATTTACAACAGCTAAAGATTTTAATTTCCGATAGGCTTTTTCAACCGTATCTCTTGAAATATCCAACTCATAGCTCATTTCATTTATCGAAGGCAGTAAATAATCTTTCTCTAATTTTCCCTGCTCAATTGCATGTACAATTGCATTGGTTAGCTGGAGATATTTGGCAGTTATAGAATGCTCGTCTATATTAATAATGCTATATATGTTCTCTGAAGCCATTCTAATCGTTAGTGGTTAAAGATAGAAATTAAATTTTTTAAAATAGAACAGGATGGCACAGGATACATGCCTTAAATTTAACCTATACTTTTAATCTTCAATTGCCATACATGAATGCATTACTCGGAGTTATTTTTCATTTTGTAGGAGGTTTCGCATCTGGAAGTTTCTACATGCCATATAAAAAAGTAAAAGGCTGGAACTGGGAAAGTTTCTGGATTGTGGGCGGACTATTCTCCTGGTTAATTGTGCCACCAATTGCTGCCTGGTTAACTATTCCTGGTTTTCTAGACATCATTAAAGGTGCAGGTTCTAGTACCCTTGGTATCACTTATTTATTTGGAGTGCTTTGGGGCATTGGTGGGTTAACTTATGGACTAGGCGTTCGTTATTTAGGTGTTTCATTGGGCAGCAGTATCATACTAGGATTATGTATGGTATTTGGTGCCATCATTCCTTCTATCTATTATAATTTCTTTCCGCAAGTTGGTAAAGATAGTTTTAGTGCTATTGCAAATAGTAGATGGGGTTTAACGGTATTAGCTGGTCTATTCGTTTGTATTATCGGGATCATTATTTCTGGCAAAGCTGGTGTGATGAAAGAAAAAGAATTAACGGATGCAAAAGCTTCTGATCCACATGGTATGGAACTTAAAACGGAATACAAATTTGCTTTGGGCATGTTTGTATCAATTGTGTCTGGTGTATTAAGTGCCTGTTTTAATTTTGGATTAGAAGCGGGAAAGCCGATGGCAGATCTCGCTAACGAAATATGGAAAGCTGCGAACCCGAATCAGGGTAATTTCTTGTACCAGAATAATGTGATTTATGTGGTATTGCTTTGGGGTGGATTAACCACCAATTTTATCTGGTGTATGATTTTGAATGCGCGAAATAAAACATTCGGCGATTATACCAATATACAAACGCCTTTATTATCCAATTATATTTTCTCTGCATTAGCAGGCACTACCTGGTTTCTGCAATTCTTTTTTTATGGCATGGGCGAAAGTAAATTAGGTAATGGACCAAGTTCCTGGATTCTGCATATGGCATTCATCATTTTGACGGCTAATTTATGGGGGCTCGTTTTGAAAGAATGGAAGGGTGTAAATAAAAAAACAGCAACAACTATTATTATTGGTATTCTAACTATTGTAGTATCAGTATTAATCGTGGGATATGGTAATTCATTTAAGCAATAATATTTTAAATAAAAAAGATGTCGAGCAATCAATCGGATTTTAAACACGTGAGTTATTTATGGGAAGATGCAACTGCAGCTAAATTGGCAGGTGATGAAGTAGCATTATTAGTGTATCGTTCTAATTTATTAGGAGCTGATTTGAGGTTAACCAATTATGGTGGTGGTAATACTTCTTGTAAGGCAATGGCGAAGGATCCATTAACTGGTGAACTGGTAGAAGTGATGTGGGTAAAAGGCAGCGGTGGTGATCTTGGAACTATGAAAAGAAATGGTTTAGCTGCATTATACGTAGATCGGTTAAGAAGTTTAAGAAATGTGTATCGTGGATTAGATTATGAAGATGAAATGGTAGAATTGTTCAATCACTGTATTTATGAACTGGCTTCAAAAGCGCCATCTATTGATACACCATTGCATGGATTCCTGCCCTTTAAACATATCGATCATTTGCATCCCGATGCGGCCATTGCCATTGCTGCTGCAAAAGATGGCAAACAAATCACAATGGATTTGTTTAAAGGAACTATTGGCTGGGTAGATTGGCAGAAACCGGGATTTGATCTGGGTTTACAACTCAAAGCATGTTTAGATGAAAACCCCGGTGTCCGTGGAATTATGTTAGGATCTCATGGATTATTTACCTGGGGTAATACTGCTTATGAAAGCTATATCAACACTTTGGAAGTGATTGAAATTTGTGCGCAATTTTTGGAAGATAATTACGGGAAAAAAGGCCCGGTGTTTGGTGGTACTAAATTAGGGTCACTTGAAAAATCTGCAAGGCATGATAAGGCTGCCGCATTGGCTCCCATACTACGTGGATGCTGTTCATCTAAAGCAAAAATGATCGGTCATTTTACAGATGATGATCGTGTGTTACAATTCATTAATTCAAACGATCTTGATCGATTAGCACCAAAGGGAACCAGTTGTCCTGATCATTTTCTGCGTACCAAAATTTCACCACTCGTTTTAAATTTATCACCTGACGAGTCAATGGAAGATGTGAAAGCAGTTCAAGAAAAAATTGCTCCTTTATTTGAAGCTTACCGTAAAATGTATGCCGATTATTACAATACTTGCAAACACGATAATAGTCCAGCCATTCGCGATGCCAATCCAGTGATTATTCTATATCCTGGTATAGGTATGTTTAGTTTTGCAAAAGACAAACAAACTGCTCGTGTGGCAGCAGAGTTTTATACCAATGCCATCAATGTAATGCGTGGTGCTGAAGCGATTTCTGCTTATATTTCATTACCGCATCAGGAAGCTTTCAATATCGAATACTGGTTATTGGAAGAAGCCAAATTACAACGCATGCCAAAGCCTAAATCTTTGAGCGGCCGGATTGCTTTAGTTACGGGAAGTGCTGGTGGAATAGGAAAAGCCATTGCCAAGAAATTTGCGGAAGAAGGTGCTTGTGTCATCTTGAATGATATCAATCAGGAAAGATTGGATGGGGCTGTTGCAGAGTTTAAAAAATTATTTGGAAATGATGTGGTGGCTGCAACATTATTAAATGTAACTGATGAACATACCATAGAAACTGCATTTAAAGAAACGGCTTTGGCATTTGGTGGTGTGGATCTAATCGTTAACAATGCTGGTATCAGTATCTCAAAAGCCATTGCAGATCATAGTGTGGAAGAGTGGGATAGGTTGTATGATATTTTAGTAAGAGGACAATTTATCGTTTCTAAAAAAGCAGTAGAACTCATGCGCAAGCAAGGATTCGGTGGCGACATTGTAAATATTGTGTCAAAGAATTCTGTTGTGGCTGGCCCCAACAACGCAGGCTATGGTTCTGCAAAAGCAGCACAGGCACATTTAACCAGATTATTAGCGGCAGAATTAGGTCCGGATAGAATTCGTGTAAATACTGTAAATCCTGATGCAGTGATTTCGGATAGTAATATCTGGGCTGGTGGTTGGGCAGAGGGTAGAGCAAAAGCTTATGGTATTACTGTGGAAGAATTACCAGCTTATTATGCAAAAAGAACGTTGTTGGGAGAAACCATACTACCCGTTGATATAGCCAATGCATGTTATGCTTTAGTGGGTGGATTGCTAAATAAATCAACAGGGAATAGCATCAATGTAGATGGGGGTGTGGCAGCTGGATTTTTGAGATAGTTAAAATGAATAGTTCATGGAAAATAGTTTTCAGAGAGTGGCATTTAAAATGAAACTCATCAAAGGTTTTGAAGCTGAATACCAAAAAAGGCACGATGAAATCTGGCCTGAATTACAAGCCCTTTTAAAGAATTCTGGGATCAGTGAATATTCGATTTTTTTGGAAGAAGAAACTGGAAACCTTTTCGGATTTTTGAAAATAGTATATCCAGTAAAACTGGATGAGTTGCCATCATACCCGGTGATGCAGCAATGGTGGCTATATATGGGCGATATCATGGAAACTAATTCAGATCATTCACCAGTTAGGATACCTTTAAAGGAGGTTTTTTATTTGCCATGATTTAGAACTAGTTTAGAAAGAATAAAACGATTGTTATGCGTATAGAAAAGAATAGCATTGCCGAACATAATCACACACTGTTATCTTCACATAAAAGAAGATTTGATTTTGCTGCAGAAAGTATTTCTGATGTAGAATCAATTATTAAAAAGCTTGTTGCATTTAATGTGGCAATCCCAAGTTGGGCTTTAGGTACCGGCGGAACAAGGTTTGGGCGTTTCCCTGGAGGTGGTGAGCCAGCCAGCTTAGAACAGAAAATGGAAGACGTGGGTTTGTTGCATGCATTAAATCAATCAAGTGGAGCCATTTCATTGCATATCCCCTGGGACATCCCAGAAAATTATCAGCAGATCAAAAGTTTAGCTGCCAGTTTCGATTTAAAATTCGATGCGGTTAATTCCAATACTTTTCAAGATCAGAAAGATCAATCCTTAAGTTATAAATTCGGATCCTTACAACATACCAATAAAGCAGTTCGCAAGCAGGCGATTCAACACAATATAGAAGTGATCAAGCATGGAGTGGAACTAGGCTCAAAAGCACTCACGGTTTGGTTAAGTGATGGTAGTTGTTTTCCTGGTCAGTTGAATTTTAGAAAAGCATTTCAGAATACATTGGAAAGTCTGGAAGAAATTTATGCGGCACTACCTGAAGATTGGAAAGTATTTATCGAATACAAATGTTCAGAACCCAATTTTTATTCCATGACGGTGGGCGATTGGGGACAATCATTATTGTTTGCCAATAAGCTCGGACCCAAAGCAAAAACATTGGTAGATCTTGGGCATCACTTGCCCAATGCCAATATCGAACAAATTGTAGCGCTTTTATTAATGGAGGGAAAACTTGCGGGTTTTCATTTCAATGATAGTAAATATGGTGATGATGATTTAACCGTAGGTGCCATGAAACCCTATCAATTATTTTTGATATTTAATGAATTGGTAGATGGGATGGATGCCAGGGGAATGAACCATGCGAATGATCTGGGTTGGATGATTGATGCAAGTCATAATGTAAAAGATCCATTAGAAGATTTATTACAGTCTGTGGAAGCTATCATGCTTTCTTATACCCATGCATTATTGGTGGATCGGAAGAAACTAAATGAAGCCCAGGAATCTAACGATGTGGTAGTATCGCAAGAAATTTTACAAAATACTTTTAGAACAGATGTACGGGCCATTGTTGCCGAAGCAAGATTAAGATCAGGTGGTTCATTAGATCCCATTGGATTTTTCAGAACTCAAAAAATCAGAGAGCAGTTGATTACACAAAGAGGTTCTTCAACTATCGCAACCGGATTGTAATGAAAGCCATTTCTGTCATAGCTATTTTTGATATTGGGAAGACCAATAAGAAACTGCTCTTATTTGATGAGCATTATAAATTAGTATGGGAAAGAGCTACTCAATTGGAAGAAATTACAGATGAAGATGGATTTCCCTGTGAAAATATAGAAGCATTATCAAGTTGGGTTCAAAGTTCCATTGAATCGCTTTTATCTGACAATCAATTTTCCATCAAGGCAATTAATTTTTCAGCCTATGGTGCGAGCTTTGTGTATGTAGATAAGAATGGTAAAACGATTCTTCCTTTGTATAATTATTTGAAACCCTTTCCAACAGAGTTAAGCAAAAAATTCTATCTCGATTATGGAGGCGAACAAAAGATCTCGAAAGAAACTGCTTCTCCGGTATTAGGCAATTTGAATTCGGGTATGCAATTATACCGGATCAAACATCAGTTTCCTGGTAAGTATCAGAATATTGAAACGGCTTTGCACTTGCCACAATTCCTCAGTTATTTATTAACGGGTAATTGTTATAGTGATGATACCAGTATTGGTTGTCATACGCAGTTGTGGGATTTTAATAAAAAAGATTATCACGATTGGGTGAGTGAAGAAGGAATAGATGTTAAGCTAGCGCCCATTCAGCAATGCGATACTATTGGGGGACATTTAAATAATTCAATTCCAGTGGGAGTTGGAATTCATGATAGTTCAGCGGCTTTGATTCCTTATTTGATTTCATTTAAAGAGCCCTTTATTTTATTATCAACAGGAACCTGGTGTATTAGTTTAAATCCTTTTAACCATTTTGATTTAACAGATGATCAATTAAATAAAGATTGTTTGTGTTATATTTCATTCAAAGGGAATACTGTGAAAGCTTCCAGATTATTTGCGGGATATGAGCATGAGGAAGCTGTGAAAAAATTAGCAGCACAATTTAATAAACCTCATGATTATTATACAACTGTTTCTTTTGATGCTAATCTATTAGTAACTCAAGAAACGGAAACTTATGAATCTGCTTACCATCTGCTTATGGCAACTATCGTTCAACAACAGGTAACAAGTACAAACTTAGTATTAAGGGGAACTCCTGTTCGAAAAATTTTTGTAGATGGGGGGTTTAGTAAGAATCAAATTTATATGCAACTTTTAACAGATAGCTTTCCTGAAATTGAAATCTGTGCGGCTTCAATTCCTCAAGCCTCAGCCTTAGGTGCTGCATTGGCTATTCATGCTTACTGGAATGAAAAGAATATTCCTATAGATATCATTGAGTTAAAATATTATGCATCAAAGATTTCTTTTTAATAAAAATAAATATGAAAAAAGCAGTTTTTCTTTTATTGACAATTGTAAGTATTTCATTTTGCTTTGCGCAAACTTCCATAAAATTATATGCAGGTAAAGCACCGGGTTCTGAGACCTGGAATTGGTCTGAACAAAAAGCTGACAATACCCCAGGAAATGCCTTGTTATACAATATTGTGGTTCCTGAAATTTTAGTGTATCCTGCACCTGAAGAAAAAGCAAATGGCACTGCTATGGTGGTAGCACCAGGTGGGGCGTTTCATATTATCTCTATAGAAAATGAAGGAATCAATGTGGCCAAATGGTTGAATAACAGAGGCATTACTGCTTTTGTGTTGAAATATCGTTTAGTAAAAATGCTAACTGATAATCCTTTCAAGGAATTGATGACTTTGATGGGCGATTTTAAAAAATTAGATTCGATTAATGCGCCTGTGGTAGAGATGGCAAAAAATGATGGTATCGAAGCGATGAAATATGTACGCAGTCATGCAAAGGAATTAAAGATTGATCCTAATAAAATTGGCTTCATGGGATTCTCTGCAGGTGGTACAGTAACTATGTCGGTAATGTTGAGCGCACCTCAGGAATGGAAACCCAATTTTATCGCCCCCATCTATCTATATAAAAATGCAGTAGTCGGTAATCATATGCCGACTAAATCTACACCTATATTTGTAGCTGTTGCAAGTGATGATCAATTAGGATTAATGCCACACAGCATCAAGTTATATCAAGAATGGAATGCAGCGAAACAATCGGCTGAATTGCATGTCTATGAAAAAGGGGGGCATGGTTTTGGAATCATGAAACATAATACCTCATCCGACCAATGGGCTGCTGATTTTGAGAATTGGTTAAAAGTTAAAGGCTTTTTGTAAACAAAAATCTCGTAGAATTGTCATAATTTGAATTTATAAAATAATCACATGAAAAAATTAAGTTTTGTTCTTACCCTAGTTTTAGGCCTTTGCCTAAGTTTTAATGCTAATTCACAAACCAATGATGAATATTTTCCAGGCAAATGGAAAGTAACCATTTTCGGTACCCCACAAGGTGATGTCACGATGGTATTTGTGATAGAGAAAAAAGATGGAAAATTTACTGGTGTTGTTCAAGATTCAACTGGTACCGAAATCTCTAAGATTACCAATGTTGAAGAAGCTGCAAAAACAATTACTGTTTATTTTTCTGCTGCAGGTTACGATTTAAGTTTGCCAATGGAACCAGTTGATGCAGATAATTTAAAAGGTAGCATAATGGGAATGTTCGATGCAAAAGGAATTAGAATTAAAGAGAAAAAAGAATAATTGCTTAAATAAAATATAAAAAGGGCAGGCTACTATTTAGCCTGCCCTTTTTATATAAAGGAATCTGATTAGCTTTTGCTTATTAGAAATTTATTCTTTAACCATTCACGTACTGGTTCATCATACAATTTCAAACAGGCATAAGCAAGCGTAATACTTGAAATTACCAGTACTGCACCCCAGGCCAAACCTTCTACTCCTAAAGGTATTTTGTTATCGCCTACCCAAGCTGTATAAATATAAATTAATGGATAATGTGTGATATATAATGGGTAAGAAATATCTCCTAAGAATTTGCTAATCTTCGAAGAACGATTATTTTGTAAACTGCCACCTGCACCAATTGACACAATGATTGGGAACACTATAATTACCACCACGGCATCGTAAATGCCATTCATCCAAACATGATGTTCATCCCCAATTCTTGGAAAAGCAAGTACCAATATTAAAAGTAGACTACTCCAAAAAAATGCGTTTTTTACTTTAATCAATTTACCCACCCGTGAAAGTAAAACACCAGCAAAAAAAGGATATAACAATCTGGTAAAACCGACAAAGAGTTGATCTTTAGTTAAAGACCATCCACCAATTAAATCACCCTGCGGACCGGTAACCAAATAAGCGATCATCATGCAGCCAGCTAATGCAACAAAAACGGATAGCAATAATTTTGAAAACTTACGAACAAAAACTGCGTACAAAATATTGGCGATGTATTCAAAGAATAATGACCATGCTGGACCATTTAGTGGATGCATTTCTGTCCATCCCCTGATATCCATGGATAAAGGCACAGGAATCAACGTAGCGCCAATAACCATAATCAAAAGCATTTTCAAAACAGAAGTATGTGCAATAGCCGGAAATACAGCACCCGCCCCAAAATAAAATAAAGCAGCTCCGATAATGGAACCCATTACTACCATGGGTTGTAAACGAACTAATCTTCGTTTATAAAAATCCCATTGCGTTAATTGTCCCCAACGGTCATCATATGCGTAAGCCACTACAAAGCCAGACAGCAAGAAGAAAAAATCAACTGCTAAATATCCGTGGTTTAAAATTTGTATGAACCGATTACCACCCGTAAAGGTTTCGAATACATGGAATATAATTACAAAAACGGATGCAACACCACGCAGTCCATCAAGGATCTGATAGTGGTTTTTGGATTCAAGATAAGTGTTAGATTGACTCATATGGTTTGGCTGATTAATCGTAATTTTCAACTAAAATAAGTATATGAAGTTGTATTTCAGTGTAATGGTTATTTTTTTATCTTTTATCGGGTTTTCTCAAATCCCAATCGTAAATACTACATCAGGAAAAGTTGCTGGATATATTGATAATAAAATAGAAGTGTTTAAAGGAATCCCTTTTGCTGCGCCACCTGTAGGTGCTTTAAGGTGGAAAGCACCGCAGCCTGTTATTGCATGGAAGGATGTGAAAACCTGTACCTCATTTAGTGCTAGTCCCATGCAGGCAGATCCAAAGCCATTCATGGTTTGGAGTAAAGAATATTTAATTCCTGAGAAGCCAATCAGTGAGGATTGTTTGTATTTAAATGTATGGACTGCCAGTTCAAAAAGCAAAACAAAAAAACCTGTTTTTGTTTATATCTACGGTGGCGGGTTTCAATCTGGTGGAACAGCCTGTCCTATTTACGATGGTGTAGCTACTGCCCAAAAAGATGTGGTGTTTGTAAGTATTAATTATAGGGTAGGAGTATTTGCTTTTCTGGCACATCCTGAATTAACGAAGGAAGCACCTTATCATAGTTCTGGAAACTATGGATTATTAGATATGATCGCTGGATTAAAGTGGG
>Ga0208106_1000462_pt1 | contig 13640 bp, 12 predicted proteins | sample CryBogCBE25Jul08_FD_184577 | JGI IMG/M metagenome (GOLD analysis project Ga0208106, IMG submission 184577) | Freshwater microbial communities from Crystal Bog, Wisconsin, USA - CBE25Jul08 (SPAdes) | ecosystem: Environmental > Aquatic > Freshwater > Lake | place: Crystal Bog, Wisconsin, USA...
TTCGGCAATATGCTCATACAAATAGGGAGAACCTGCGAGCTGGCTAAGCCTTTGATTTTGAAAATCATCCCCACCAGGATTAGAGGTTCGACATAATAAGAACACTCCTTTACCGGGGTATCTTAGATATGGCTCAACGGAGTCAAAGCCCATAAACGGTGAAAGAGTCACAGCGTCAGCGCCGTATCTCTCAAAAGCTTCTAATGCGTATTGTTCAGAGGTCGCCCCAATGTCTCCTCTTTTTGCATCCAAAATTATGGGCACTGTTGGCGCAACTTTTTTTATGTGATTAATTAAACGCTCAAGTTGCTCCTCTGCGCGGTTGGAACTAAAGTAAGCGATCTGTGGCTTATAGGCTATGACTGTGTCATACGTGGCGTCCACGATGCGTGAGCAGAATTCAAAAATTGAATCTTTTTTATCTTGAAATATTGCAGGAAACTTCTTTGGATCTGGATCAAGCCCTACACATAACATAGAATCATTTTTTATAAATGAATCCTCAAGCATCTCGGTAAATAGCATATTTCTTAATTTAAAAGTAATTGGAGTTAAGCTTGAGAATAAAAAATCTAAGCAAATACATTGGAACTATGCATCCAATTTTAGAGCGAAAATCTCTTGATGTGCCCTACACAGGTCTAGCCATACTTTAGATTTATCCTCGGGGTGGGTAAGCAAATAACTTGGGTGATAAGTTACAAATGCAGGTATGTGATCGTAATTGTGTTTTTCACTCCTGAGTTGAGCGAATGGAATTTGTTGAGTTAAGTTAGAACTATCATTTTTGTTTTTATTGATGAAAACAGCTTTGTATGCATGCATTCCTAAAATCAGCAAAGCTTTAGGTTTTAAGAGCTCGATCTGTCTTTGTAAATATGAACTGCATTGTTGCACCTCAAAAGGATGTGCACTTCGACCCCCAGGGGCGTGGCATTTCACTGCATTAATCAAAGCCATAGATTTCAAATTCTTAAACCCATCTGTATCGCCACCAATCTTGAGCTTATCGATTTGCAAGAGGGCTTTTAACATACTGCTGAGTAATTCGCCAGTTTCACTTGCGAGTGGATTCCTGGTTTGATCTTCAACATCAGATGGCATGAAATCTATAACTAACCAGTCTAAGTCCTCGACACAATCAGCTGGGAGAGGGGGTAGTTTTTTATTGCTATGAATATCAATCTGCGAACCAAAAGACACATATTTGCGAGTCTTTGAGATGTCACAAGAAAGACAGCCAGCTGCCTTGGCTTTTAACTCCCCCCAGCTGAGGTCGGCAACCTGCAGTAGATCGTAATTTTGGGCGATTATGGGCCCAAACGCTGAGACTTGGCGAGGTTCTAGAGAAATATGTTGGTTACTCACTTGGTTGGTAATTGGACCTTGATTAGGCTCTTTAACGATACCTAAGCTAGTACGGTGAAGACCGATTTCTACCGTTTGAACCTTTGACGGTGCCAAATGATTTGTCGTGGGAGAATTAAGTTTAGAAGGCTCATGAGATGATTTAGCGACATCAAGGGCAACTTGAGTTTGGCCATTGCTGCGAATGGCATATAGGGAGGTGGGTAAGCCCATCTCTTGAAGAATTTTGATTTGACGAGAGTCCAGTTGCATATTTAAATTTTAAAACTCATGAGCACCGCGTTTTCGCGCCGACTAGAGCCCAGTTTGCCATAAGGATAATAATTTTTACGTTCGCCCGTTATATTAAAACCATAAGCAGTATAAAGGGCAATTGCCCCTGCGTTACTGGCTCTTACTTCAAGCCAAATCCAATGCAGAGATAACTCCATGCTTGATTGCTTGAGTACGTCAAGCATGTGATTAGCAAAGCCTCTGCGCTGAAACGAGGGGGCAACAGTAATGTTTAACAGATGATATTCATCAACCCCTTTCATCGCAACAAAATAGCCTATCAAGGTCGAGACCTTATTTCTTTGGTCAACTTTAAAAATCCCTTGCATTAAATAGCCAGCCTCAAGGGAGTCTAAAAAATTAATACGAGTCCATGGGTGTGAGTAAGAAACTGATTCAACCATGATCAAAGAGTCCAAATCTTGCGACGTTAACTTGCGTAGTTCAAGATGACTTTTCTCATCGAAATGTAAGGAGGCTAATTTGTAATCCATGAAGAGTAGTTACAACTTATGAACTGGATGCGCTTGTTTTGAGGGTTTCCCGCTCAACAGTGGTTAAAGCCACTCGGTCTCTGATGTATAAAGGGGTCGCTAAACGCTCGATTTGTAAATCAATTATTCGTGAATACCTCATCGCTAAATCAAGACAAAGACAAGCGTGCGGGGATGAATCAAAAAAAGTAGCTTGAGAGGTAACATTTTTGGTTTTTAACACCTCCGTGATAAGACTGGTATTGATATTTCCGGCAACGAAAAAATCTAAACCTTCCCAACTCTCAGGGATCTCTAACTGTAATGGGCTACAGACCATTGGTCGTAGTTTTGTTGACCACTTTTCGTCACTGTGCTCATAGGCTCCTACATACCATTGATCCATCCGTGCATCCAATACACTTAAAAACCGCCGAGTTTTATTCTCGCCTTTGCCAGTAAATTGTGTTTTGTTATAAGCGTCCTGAGCCAACTCCATTAAAGTGTCTAAACCCAAAATCTGGGGCTGCAAGTCTAATCCCAATCCCAAGGTGAGCCCCTGCACGACCGAACAAACGGTTCTCAGTCCGGTAAAGGCGCCTGGGCCTCGCCCAAATGCAATGCTATCTAACTCCTCTAAGTGAAGATTCGAATCGCCTAAAAGTTGCATGATCCTAGGTATTAACCAAGATGAGCTCTTTGAATTGGATGGCATTTCATCATGAACTCTATTTAGACCATGTTGAATAGCTATAGATACATTGTTGGCGCTAGCTTCAAGAGCAAGAATTTTCATGAAAATACGACCGGCAAGGAGGTTTGTAGAACTTGATTTTTTTATGTGGTGCGAGCTTTGACTGATCTTGATCCAATACCAAAAAAAATACCAAGTGTGACCAATATCAAACCCATAATCACATTAGTGCTTAAATGTTCCTCTAAAAAAATGCTTGCTCCCAATGCCGCTAAAGCCGGCACAACGGCGGTCATCATCGTGGTGCGAACAGGACCAAAATATCGAACCATTTGGTTAAAAGTGATCCCAGAAACGACGACGGATAAAACACCCTGAAAAAACATTTGAAATAATAAAGTGTCTAATGAAGTTTCCCATATGTTGGTCTTTAATAATCCGGTCATGCAAAGAAAAATATAACTTGGCAAGTAAGTAAAGAAAACAAAAACTGTTATTGCAGTGGTTGCGTACACTGGTTTGACTTGGCGTGAACGGACCATCACCGCATAATAAGACCAGGCGATACTAGCTAAAATAAAAAGAAGATCTCCGCGCCAAATACTTTGTTCGCCCAGTGAATTTACTAGGCTGGGACCACCGACGATTAAATCACCTCCTAAAATAAGTGCAAGCCCAAATAGGCGGTATTTTGCAATACTTTCATTTAATATGAAAAATGCTATCAAACTTGTCCAAAGAGGAAGACTACCAGGGAGTAAAACAGCAGCGTGTGCTGCTGGAGCGAAGAAAAATCCACTATATGCAAACAGGGCATAGAGCAACCCCCCGCTTAGTCCCAATGTAGCGGTGAGTTTAAAGCTTAGTGGTGATAATCCAGCAAAAGATGAGTCTTTACTTACATTATCCTTAAGGGGGAGCGGACTTTTATTTTTGTTGATCCAAAATCCTAAAGGTAACAAAATAATTGAGGCACCTAAAATACGAAGTGCAGCAATGTCGAGTCCAGTTAACGATCCTTGTGAGGAGGCCTTTGCAATGATAATAAATCCAACCCAAATAACAATTGTCACCAGTGCAAAAAAAACTCCGCGTATTAAGTTCGGTGTTTGGGTTAAGTCTGGTTGCAAACGATCAATAGGGACATTGTTTGGGTTATTCATACATGCATTATCGTATTTAAATTTGATTCAAATACTTATAGCTTGTTTTGGCCTCCTTTCTTCTCAGGTCACATTTGCCGCAGACACCTTACCTGAGGCAGTTCGAGCAGAGATGGGGCGCTTAAAAATACCCATGGAGTCTTTGAGTGTTTTAGTTCTTAAGAAGGAGGGGTTGCAGACTTTAATCAGCTTTAATCCAAGTACACCTCGTAATCCTGCCTCGCTTATGAAATTGGTTACAACTAGTGCTGCAATGGATCTTTTAGGACCTGCGTTTACGTGGACCACACAAGTTTATATTGATGGTCCCATTGAAGAGGGTATTTTGAAGGGGAATTTATACATCAAGGGACAAGGGGATCCTCACTTTGGTGTAGAGAGGTTATGGCTTTTGATGCGAAGAGTAAAAGGTTTAGGTATTAAATCAATTACGGGCGATATCGTAATGGACCACAAATCCTTTGAGCCAATCCTACAAGACGCTGGAGATTTTGACGGAGAACCCTTAAGACCCTATAACGCAAGTCCAGATGCTTTGTTGATAAATTTCAAATCTTTACTTATTAGTTTTGTTCCAGACTTACAAGCTAAATTGGTAAGAATCCATTTGGAGCCCCCCCTTCAAGGGTTAAATGCTCAAGAAACTGCGCCTCTTATTAGTGGAGATTGTTTAGATTACAGAGCTGGATTGCGAGCAAGTTTTCAAGACCCAAACGTTATTACGTTTAGGGGTGGATACCCGCAAAGTTGCGGTGAGCGTCTTTGGCCGATTGCTTACGTTGATCCTTCTAGCTTTGCAGATAAAGCAATTGCGGCGATGTGGGGACAGGTTGGTGGGAGTTTGGCGGGCAAGGTGAGGTTTGGCGAAGCCCCTAGAAATCAAAAACCAATCTTCAGCTTAGAGTCCCCCCAATTGGCAGAAGTAATCCGAGAAATCAATAAATTTAGTAACAACGTCATGGCTCAGCAACTCTTTTTAACAATGGGTATGACCTTTAAAAACTCTGGATCTCCTGAGGCCTCTTTGGGAGTTCTTAATAAATGGTGGACAGAAAAACTATCTGGGCCCATACCAACCTTTGTAAATGGGTCTGGTCTAAGCCGAGACACTCGAATGAGTGCAGATGATTTGGCAAAACTATTAGTTTGGGATTTAGCACAACCTACCTACCCAGAGCTTGCCTCATCGTTACCCCTGGTTGGGGTAGACGGTACATTAAAACAAAGCAAAGCCAAAACGCACGGACACCTAAAAACAGGAAGTCTTAAAGATGTTTTGGCTATTGCAGGCTATTTACAAAACAAAAAAGATCAACAACTAATAATTGTTGCAATCATCAACCACCCTCAAGCCCAATCTGCAAAGCCTGTTTTGGATGCGCTTATAGATTGGGTCGGTGATCATTAGGAAAGTCTTAAAGAGGGCATCTTTTTTAAACTAACTTTTGCTTACCCTCAGCTTATCTCCAACTTGCAAGACTGAGTTTGCTTAAAATAAAATCTGCAAGCATCCGGTGAACCGATGGTGTGTAATTAATGGGATCCGCGTATGCATAACTTAAGTAGTTATAGAGATATGGGGTAGAGTTTGCCCCCAAAGTTGCATAGCCGTTGAGTACGGCATTGGTACTGGTTGGCGAAACTGGGTTGGCAAAACACGCAGAGCCCCCAATTGCGAAACTAGGATATGAACCCGAAATAGTCGGTGCGTTGATATAAAAAGGATTTGGATACGTCGTGTTAGTAGCCGTAGGAATATTCGTCGAGTTGCAATAATAGTTTGCATCGGTAGCATTTGCAGGAGCCGCAGCAGATGCATCTGGAAATGCAGGGTCTCCAGGAATCGCAATAGGAACACCATATAAAGGATCTGCGAAACTTGCATATGTATTGGCACTGCCCGTATTGGTTGTACCAGTGATTAAACTGGTTTGACTTGAAATATCAACAAACAAAACTGGGTTTTGAGTAATAGTACCAATTTGTTGTTGCAAACCAAATTCAACTGCGCAGTTAAAGTCAATACAGTTAGCACTTGACAGAGTTTTAGAGTAATTACTTAAAACGCTTGTTAGGTTGTACTTGTAGGCAAATGGGGATCTTCCCATGTTGGGCGGGCCAAATACCACAATGTGCTTGGCTCCTGCATTGTGTAAGCGCATGATTTGGGTGACAAAGTTCTGAGCGGCTGTGGTCACGCCCGATGCACCACCTGAGGACAAAGCGTTGTAAATAATATCAGCGCTACCCGCATTAATCACAATCATGTCAGACGAAGAAATTGAGTTGTTTGCAAGAAATAAATCAATTTGAGCTTGTATTGAGAGCGCAGGAGTTGAGGCGGCGGGATAACTCACAGTACCGTTATTGGCGGTATAGCTTTGAGGCGTATCTATACTTCCTGCACTTTGGTTGGGAGATAGTACTAAGGCATTTGCTTGAGCGAAAGAGTAGACACCAGAGTTTGAGGGCACCGCATGGGAGGCGATGGTGCTCATGGGGACGACCGCTCCAAAACCGTAATCAGCAGCCATACGCTCAATCACGGTGAGTTCTGGGTTAATGGGCGCATCAATGACGGATGTTGTTGAATCAAATACTGCAGGTGCAAACACATTGATCCCAGCCAAAAGTGGCGTATAACTAGGAATTTTCGTGGATGACGTTATGAAACCATGCACTGAGAAATAAGAGTTGAAAATGTAATTGTAAAAATTGGTCGGCGACAAAGGACCGCCTGTGCCGTTTTGAAATTGTGCGGGCGAGTAGGTGGCTGCAGTTAAATAATTAGAAGTGGGATCTACGTTTGCAGGTATTTCATCATTGACCGTGAAACGAGGTGTGCGAACATCCATGAACGCATCCCCAAAAGCAATAATTCGATTAGGTACAAATGGATCTAGCACAGTACCCACCCCGCATCCGCTAAGAAATGCGAACCAGGTAACTGGAAGCAACAAAGCAAACTTACTTAATTTTTTAATAAACAAATTCAAAAGCATCCCAAATCTCCAGACAATCCTAGTAGTTTAACGGGGTTCTGTACCAACCGCATAGGCCGCACGTTGTAAACGATCGTTAATTCCAGCCCATTCTGGGCTATTTTGAGGTTTTTCAACCCATATTTCCTCTACACCAATCGAATCAAACTCTCTAAGTTGAGCAAATAACGCTTTTGCACAAGCGTGAGGGTCATTGGGCATTTGTCGCCAAAAAAGTGAAATTCTTTCACTTTTACTCGTGACCTTTTCTTGGCTCCAAATCCCTAATCTGCTTGACACCGCCACCGCAGGACTAAAGTTAAGTAACAAATCTTCTCGGCTCAATAGTCTAACTAATGCCTTAGGTGCATAGTGTGATTCTAGGGTGCCTGAAGCGCTAGGGGCGCGTGCCTCTTTTATCTTTAAAGGGGATAAAAGACGTGAGAATTCCTTTTCACTTAGGACTTGTTGACCGGCACTCAAGGAGAGCTCTTGGATTGTTAATACTCCCGGACGCAAAACGATAGGTTGGCCTCTCGTACAGTCGACGATCGTAGACTCTATACCAACCTCGCAGGGGCCGCCGTCTAAAATGAAAAGAGACTCCCCAAACTCCTCATGTACATGCTCCGCTGTTGTTGGACTAACACGACCAAACCTATTTGCACTAGGCGCAGCCAATCCCCGGATACCCAAATCCCTACATTCCCCTAATAAGGCCTGAGCAACAGGGTGAGCAGGACAGCGAAGGGCAATGCTTTTGGCATTTGCAGTACAACCCATAGCAATTCCATCGATCTTTTTCAGGATCAGCGTAAGAGGTCCAGGCCAAAGCCGATCAATTAATTTATTTGCGTAATCTGGAACATCGGTTGCAAAATATTTAATTTCCTCTTTAGAAAACAAATGTGCAATTAACGGGTGATTGCTTGGACGACCTTTAAGGGAGTATATTTTTGAGACTGCTTCATCGCTAAGAGCGTCCGCTGATAGGCCGTATACGGTCTCTGTTGGTAATCCAACGAGTTCTCCGGAGCAAATTAAATGGGCCGCCTTTTTTAAAGCCTCTGAGTTTTGACCAGGAAAAATCATGGCTTATCAAAAGGCTCTATGCCTAAAATTTGGGTTGCCAGGGCTAAGTTATCATAAAGTTCTGTGACGCTGTCCCCAGTAAATGTAATATGTCCCATTTTGCGAGACTTACGAGGAGATGCCTTGCCGTATAAGTTTAAGTGTGCACCTTTGATGTTTAAGATAGCTTCCCAGTCTGGTTCTTTCCAAGAGTGCGACTGATTTTGTAAATCATTTGATTGGTCTGCTTGAGCCCATAGGTCTCCAAGTAAGTTGAGCATTAAAGCTGGGCTGTGTTGGCGAGGCGAAATCAAGGGCATATCCGTCAAACAGCGCACCTGCAGTTCAAATTGAGATACATCGCAGGCTTCTACACTGTAATGCCCACTGTTATGCGGCCTTGGGGCAATCTCATTAACAACGAGCGTGTATGGGTCCTGCGAATCGTTGCCGTTATTTAGGACGAAAAACTCGACACACAAAACGCCTACGTAATCCAGTTCGTTTGCAATGGATTTTGCATATTCAATGATTTTCAAAGAAAGAGCTAAGGATAGGCAGCCGTCGTACACTTGAGTTAAAGCCAAGATTCCATCTCTGTGAATATTTTTTTGAGGCGGTAAATGAACTATCTGTCCATTGCTTTTTCTGCCTAAAATAATCGAGCACTCAAGCTCTAAAGGCAAAAGCTTTTCTAAAACGCAGGGCATGGGTGAGCCTGAATACTCCTTTAAATTCAGCCAAGCATTAGAAACCTCTTCTAAGCTCCTCACGCGAATTTGTCCTTTGCCGTCATAGCCTAAACGTGCTGTTTTGAGAATTCCTGGAAGATGTTGGACTCTTACCATGCGCAGGTCTTCTTCGGTATTTATAAAAACATGAGGCGCTACTGGTACATTGCAATTTATAAAATGTTGCTTTTCCCTTATTCTGTCTTGAGCTATTGAAACGGCTAATCCGCTGGGGTTGACGACAATCAGTTTTGAAAGCGTATCCAGAGCTTGTGCAGGAACGTTTTCAAACTCAGTAGTAACCGCGTCACATAAGTGTCCAAACTTTGCTAGCGCGTCTTGGTCGGTAAAATCATTGACTATGTGATGATGACTTACCAAGCCTGCTGGACTTTGCGGGTCAGGGTCAAGGACCGCAGTTTTATAGCCCATCTTTTGCGCACAGTGCACAAACATCCTGCCCAATTGTCCACCGCCTAAAACCCCCAAAGTGGCACCAGGTAAAAGGGGTTTAACATGAGGTTTGAGATTCATTTGAAAAATTTGCAATGAGGCGGCTTTTGATTCGAACCCGTGAAATTAATTAAGGGGCGGTAATTTAGAGTCCGTAGCCTCTTTTGTTTGGCGTTCGCGAAAAGCCAAAAGTTTTGCCTGAACTGCTGAGTCGTCAATAGCCAACATGGCTATGGCAAACAAAGCAGCGTTTGCCGCCCCAGCAGTTCCGATTGCAAAAGTTGCAACTGGAACACCCTTTGGCATCTGAACTATGCTGTGAAGGGAGTCGACTCCGTTTAAGTGACGACTAGATACCGGAACGCCAAGTACGGGAACTGTAGTTTTAGCAGCCAACATTCCCGGTAAATGTGCAGCCCCTCCAGCGCCAGCAATAATCGCTTTTAAACCACGATTTAGTGCTTTTTCAGCAAATGCAAACATTGCATCCGGCATTCTATGAGCAGATAAGACTTGTGTCTCAAAAGGAATACTAAACTCGTGCAGAATACGCGTTGCATGTTCCATGGTTTCCCAATCTGATTGGGAGCCCATGACTACGGCGATAATCGGTGTTTTCATATTAAAAGAGAATTTTTGTTATGCCAACAAAATGGCAATAAATATTGATTTTACGGTTTCAATGATCGAGTATTACCTATGATAGATGTAACAGAAGAAAATTTTGAGTCTGACGTAATTGAAGAATCCTCAAAAACCCCAGTTTTGGTTGACTTTTGGGCTCCTTGGTGCGGGCCTTGCAAATCGTTGGGCCCAGTTTTAGAAAAACTGGAGGTCGATTATGGTGGACGCTTCAAACTTGTCAAAATCAATTCTGATGATCAACAGCAACTTGCCGCCGCTTTTGGAGTGAGAAGTATTCCAACGTGTGTCTTAATGAAGGATGGCCGTCCATTAGACGGCTTCATGGGCGCGTTGCCTGAGTCCAAAGTCAAAGAGTTTTTAGATAAACACTTGCCTTCAGACGCCGATTTGGTCGTCCAAGAGGACCTAGAGTTAGCAGAAGAGCTTCTTGAGGCAGGCGACACTAATGCCGCTTTATCCAAACTACAAGAGGCATTAGCAATAAATCCCGCCAATGACGAAGCCCGTTATGACTACGTTAAATTATTAATTTCTATTGGCGATTTAGACGCTGCGCGCAGAGCATTGGCTCCTTCCTTGGCTCAAATTCCATTGCAACTTAGATTTGATGCTCTAAATCATTGGCTAGAAGCTCTGGTTTTTGCCACAAAGGACAAAAGAGGCGACTGGAAAATGGAGCAGTTTGACACTTTAATTTCAGCCAATAAAAGAGACTTTGACACCCGGCTAGCAAAAGCCCGGGTTTTAATCGCATCGGGGGAGATGACTCAAGCAATGGAGGAGTTGTTGGAGATCATTATGCGAGACAAGGTTTGGGAGAAAGAAATTGCAAGAAAAACATACGTTGCGATTTTGGAATTAATGAGTCCTTCAAAACCCAAAGCTACCGAGTCGATGAATAACAAATCTGCAGGGGGCATTGAGCTTACTGGCAACAGCACAGCAACTAAAGATCCTCAAGCAGAATTGGTCTCAAAATACCGTAGAAAACTCAGTATGGCGCTTAACTAAATAGCGAGTTTTAAGAGAATTTAGGAACAGATCACGACTACTTGCTAAGTCGTATCCAGGCTTCCTGGTATTTTTCTGCTGTTTTCAAGATTATGTCCTGTGGGAGGGGTGGTGCAGGAGGGGTTTTATTCCAAGGCAATCCATTAACAGTGCAGGTATTTAGCCAATCTCTTAAAAACTGCTTGTCAAAACTAGGTGGGTTTGAGCCAACTTTGTAATCCTCAGCAGGCCAATACCTTGAGGAGTCCGGGGTGAGGATCTCATCCATTAAGACCAGAGTTCCGTCATGATCAAGTCCAAATTCAAATTTGGTGTCTGCAATTATGATCCCAGCTTTTGCAGCGATCTCACTGGCAGCAAGATACAAATTGATACTGTATTCCCTGACTTTGTTCGCTAAAGCTAGTCCTACTTTATCAACTACTTGATTAAAAGTAATGTTCTCGTCATGTTCGCCCGCCTCCGCTTTAGCAGCAGGAGTGAAAATGGGATCACTGAGCCGAGATGCATTTTGTAAATGCGCGGGCAAAGGAACACCACAGACATTTTGTCCTATTTGGTACTCACTCCAACCACTTCCTGCCAAATACCCCCTCACAACAGCCTCAATAGGCAGTGGAGTTAAACGCTTTACGAGCATCGATCGACCCAGTACTTGTTCGGTCTCTTCTTGGCTTACAAACTGGGTTGGATCTTCACCTGTGAGATGATTTGGACAAATGTTTAAACCTTTAGGTCCAAGCTTGTCAAACCAGAATAAAGCCATCTGGGTTAACAGTGCCCCTTTGCCTGGTATGGCCTCGCCCATTACTACATCATATGCACTAATTCGATCGCTAGCAACCATTAATATTTTGTCTTCTCCAACTGCGTAGTTGTCCCTAACCTTTCCTCTAGCAAGAAGGGGCAGTGATTTCAGATTTGAGGAGTGCAAAGCGACAGACATAGGGGAGAAATTATTTATAAATGATTAAATAAAAATAGGCGCCACTTTTGGGTGACGCCTACACTAAATATGTACGTATTTTATTGAACCACTGGCGCGAGTGCGCCGCTCGCATATTTAGACGCAATGACTGATAATGATTGACCTTTGACTTTAGGTCCCTGACCTTCACACCCAAATTCAATGTAGCGCTGTTTGCACAAAATTTTTGCGGCCTCTCTGGCGGGCTTCAAAAACTCTCGAGGATCAAATTTCTCTGGGTTTTTATTGAAAAACTCACGTACTGCCGCCGTCATGGCCAAACGTATGTCCGTGTCAATGTTAATCTTTCTTACGCCGAATTTGATTGCATGCTGAATTTCTTCTACAGGTACCCCGTAGGTCTCCTTCATGTTCCCACCAAACTCGCGAATTTTTGCTAGCAAATCTTGGGGGACAGACGATGACCCGTGCATTACCAAGTGGGTATTGGGGATACGTCGATTAATTTCTTTAATACGTTCAATTGCTAGGATGTCACCGGTAGGTTTGCGAGAGAATTTGTAAGCTCCGTGGCTGGTCCCAATTGCAATTGCAAGAGCGTCGACTTGGGTGTTCTTTACAAAATCTGCTGCTTGCTCAGGGTCTGTTAAGAGTTGTTCCCTGGTCATTGTGGCATCTGTGCCGTGTCCGTCCTCTTTGTCGCCCTTCATCGTCTCCAGACTGCCCAGACAGCCTAGCTCGCCTTCAACGCTCACACCTAGCTTGTGGGCCATTTGGACAACCTTTTTAGTAACATCAGTGTTGTATTCATAAGAGGCAATGGTTTTTCCATCTGCCATTAATGAGCCGTCCATCATCACTGAGCTAAATCCTAAATCAATCGCACCTGAACAGATATCTGGACTTTGCCCATGGTCTTGGTGCATAACAACTGGAATGTGAGGATACGTCTCAACAGCCGCTTGAATTAAGTGTTTTAAAAAACCTTCACCCGCATATTTTCTGGCTCCAGCACTTGCCTGCATGATCACCGGAGCTCCTGTTTCATTCGCAGCGTCCATAATGGCTTGAACTTGTTCAAGATTGTTAACATTGAAGGCTGGAATTCCATAAGTATTTTCAGCGGCATGATCGAGTAGTTCGCGTAAAGAGACGAGTGGCATATGAGTATTTGAAGTGAAAAAGGTTTAGGAATTTTGTGTACTTATTTTAATTCTACAAGACCTATTAAGATAATTCTTGGAGAGTTGGAGCTCAAAAGTTAAGAAACTTCACTAATTTTGAGCATATTTGTACCCCCTGGAGACCCCATAGGCTCCCCGCAAGTAATGGCATAGACATCACCTTTTTGAAAAATATTTTGCGTTTTAAGGTGCTTTTCCGCTTGAGCTAGTGCAGTGTCTCTATCAAGGCTTGTATCAAGCAGTAAAGCATCTACATTCCTAAATAAGGCCATTTTGCGTTGAGTGCTTAATTTATGGGTGAGGGCGTAGATCGGGATATGAATTTTGTGCCTACTCATCCACAAAGGCGTAGATCCAGACTCAGTCAGCGCAATCAATGCTTTAGCTCCAAGGTGGTGAGCAGTAAACAATGCACCTAAGGCAATAGTTTGGTCTATTCGAGTAAAAGTTTTACCGAGAAAGTCGTTATCAAGCTCGACGACTTCAGCCGCTTCAGCTGCGACACAGATTTGTGCCATCTGCTCGACCGTTTCAAGTGGAAAGCTGCCAGCCGCGGTCTCCGCGCTCAACATCACCGCGTCCGTGCCGTCCAGAACAGCATTTGCAACATCGCTAACCTCGGCCCTAGTTGGGGAGGGGTTGGAGATCATGCTCTCCATCATTTG
>Ga0208106_1000464_pt1 | contig 13577 bp, 12 predicted proteins | sample CryBogCBE25Jul08_FD_184577 | JGI IMG/M metagenome (GOLD analysis project Ga0208106, IMG submission 184577) | Freshwater microbial communities from Crystal Bog, Wisconsin, USA - CBE25Jul08 (SPAdes) | ecosystem: Environmental > Aquatic > Freshwater > Lake | place: Crystal Bog, Wisconsin, USA...
GTTTGAGCCAGCCATGGCGCTTGGTCGAGTTGTCAAACCTTTCTTGCCAAGCACCTTACAAAAGAAAATTCCACAGAGTCATTTTTCACCAAACAACAAGGCGATGCCACAACCTGCCTATGAAGAAAAAATGCTTTTTCTGGAAGGTTGTGTGCAACCCGGTATGCTCCCCAATATCAATGCGGCGACAAAACGGGTCTTTGCCTTTTTAAAAATTGAATTAATTGCCCCCCCCTCAGCCGGCTGTTGTGGTGCTTTGCGTCACCACCTCAATGATCATTCGGGGGGATTACGCGATATCAAAAGAAATATTGATGCCTGGTGGCCGATCATTCAGCGCGAATCAATCAAAGCGATCGTGATGAATGCCTCAGGTTGTGGCGTGATGGTCAAGGACTATGGCTATCTGCTCAAAGATGATGCAGCTTATGCTGAAAAAGCAAAACAGATCAGTGCGTTAACCAAAGATGTTGCAGAAATTATTCCGGCTTACCTACCTACTTTACAAGCAGGCATTCAAAAGAAATCACCTGTCGGAGTAACCTACCATCCCCCGTGTACCTTACAACATGGTCAACAAATTCGTGGCAAAGTTGAAGAAATCCTGACAACTCTTGGGGTGCGCATCAATTTATGCCAAGATAGTCATCTGTGTTGCGGCTCTGCTGGAACGTACTCTATTTTGCAAGCGGAATTATCGGATCAATTACGCGAACAAAAACTCAACCATCTGATGCAGGCCTGTAAAAAGAACGAATCGGAAATCATTGTCTCAGGCAATGTTGGCTGTATCACCCAACTCCAAAATAACCAAATTCCAGTAACACACTGGCTTGAGGTCGTAGACCAGATGCTTCATGCCACCTGACGATATGTCGTTGATCGCAGAAAATATCCAACGTATTAACGCTCGTATTACCCTTGCCTGTCAACAGGTTGACCGTGATCCAAAGGCAGTCCATCTAATTGCTGTATCTAAAACCCATTCTGCCGAATCGGTCCGACAAGCCTATGATGCAGGACAACGATCTTTTGGTGAGAACTATAGTGCAGAAGCAATCAGTAAAATCCAAGCGCTAGCAGATATTCGGCAACATCTGACATGGCATTTTATTGGTCCTGTACAAAGCAATAAAACACGTCTGATTGCGGAACATTTCGATTGGGTACAAAGCGTGGATCGATTAAAAATTGCCCAACGACTTTCCGATCAACGTCCAGCAGATTTAGCTGATTTAAATATCTGTTTGCAAGTCAATATCTCCAAAGAGGATACCAAAAGTGGTGTCCTGCCAGAGCATGCTTTGCAAACCTCTTTAGACATTGCACAATTACCGCGCTTAGCGCTTCGGGGACTGATGGCAATCCCGCAACCCGGAGAATCCCTAGAGGTTATCCAACACTTACAACATCTTTTTCTGTTGATTCAAGAACAACTGAAAAATACCCACCAGCACATCACATTTGATACGATTTCAGTTGGGATGTCCGATGATTTAGAGCGCGCGATTGCTGGAGGGAGCACCATGGTGCGCATTGGCACAGCTATTTTCGGCAGTAGAGTCACTCCCTTCAACACAGAAAAACAGATATGAAAACAATTGATTTAGACCATCTCAAAATATCCTTTTTAGGTGGTGGTAATATGGCCAGAGCAATGATCAGTGGTTTGCTTCACAAAGGAATTCAACCTCAAAATTTGCTAGCTATTGACCCACTGCCGACAGCTCGTCACCTTCTATCTGATGATTTTAAAATTAGGACTGCGAGCGACGTTTCACAAGCGGAGAACTTTTTACAAACCTCCCACGTACTCGTGCTGTGCGTCAAACCACAACAACTGCAAGAAGCGCTTACACAATTACGAAAAGCATTTGTGGATCTCAGTGAACCAAAGATATTGGTTTTTAGTATTGTGGCAGGTGTCCAGATTAAAGATATCACGGCACTACTCGGTCATAACCTAGTAGTGCGTGGGATGCCGAACACTCCCGCGCTGATTCAGAAAGGCATCACAGGTTTATTTAAAGACGATTCGCTTAACGCTGCCGATATCGCCATGATTGAATTGGTTTGTGAAGCGATTGGAACATTTGTTTGGTTCAATCAAGAAAGCCAACTCGATATCGTAACAGCGTTGTCCGGCAGTGGCCCTGCATATCTCTTTTTGCTGATAGAGCATTTAATCAAAAGTGGTCAAGAGCAAGGTTTGTCTTTTACACAAGCAAAACTACTTGCTACCCATACGGTGATTGGTTCAGGCCTTCTTGCACTTCAGTCTCATGACGATCCAGCCATCCTTCGTGAAAGAGTTACATCTAAAGGCGGAACGACATTTGCCGCGCTTGAGGTATTAAAAAACCACCATTGGGGCAAGACACTAGAGGTTGCCGTGCAAGCTGCCGCTGACCGTGCCAAAGAGATGGGTGATGCTTTTGGCAAATCGTAATTAAGCTGTTATGTAAGCAAGAGCCACTCCAAAAAACATGCTCGCCCCCAGCCAATTATTGCCATTAAATACCTTGAAGCATTTTTCCCTATCACGATTTTTCAGTAACGTGTAGAAATATATCGCCCAAACAATTGCAAGTCCCCAACCAAACCAGAACCATCCATTTAAATTCTCTTGCAAACCACACCAAGCCATCACTGCAAAAAATAGACCGTAACACAGCATGATCGCTAGCACCTCATAACGACCAAACGTAATGGCTGAGGTTTTAATCCCAATCTTGAGATCATCATCTCGATCCACCATGGCATACGCAGTATCGTACGCAATAGCCCAGAAAATGTTTGCGATTAACATCAGCCATGCTTGCATCGGAACCTGATTAAGTTCGGCCGCATACGCCATTGGAATCCCAAAACCAAATGCAATGCCAAGGATCGCTTGCGGAATAGAAAAAAATCGCTTACTGAAAGGATAAATAATTGCTATCAATAGCGCCAAAAACGATAACTGAATCGTCAATGAATTTAAAAAGAGCACCAATAAAAAGGCGGCGAAGGCAAATGTTCCTGCAACAAGAAGTGCTTCTTTTACCGAAATCTTTCCAGATGTCAAGGGCCGCTCTAGGGTACGCTTTACATATTTATCAAGATCACGATCCGCATAATCATTGATGGCACAGCCAGCACTGCGCATCAACAAGGTCCCCAATGCGAATACAAAAACATGCAATAACGATGGTTGCCCATGGCTTGCAAACCATAGCGCCCACAAGGTGGGCCATAACAATAAAAGCGTCCCAATGGGTTTATGTAACCGGACCAAATACATATACTGAATGAGGCGCGCCCGCACTTGCAAATTTATAACCATTGCACATCACTTAATGAACAGTAATGAATATTCTTGGCCAAGGCTTTCATTGCTGGCGCGCGACTGTTTCCTTTGCGATAGGTAAGAACAATGCGTCTTACAGGCTCTGGCTTGGTAAATGGAATATAACGAATCAAGCTTTCTTTTAAGTTGATCTCACTCACAGCCGTTCTTGGCAATACTGAAATCCCAATATTACCTGCCACCATTTGCCGAATGGTCTCCAGGGAAGAGCCTTCAAAATTCTTTGGCCCATCTTCAAATAAAAATTTTGCACGGTTCAGCTCTGGGCAAACCTCTAAGATATGATCCCGAAAACAATGTCCCGCTCCTAACAACAACATATTTTGTGAACCAAGCTCATAGGGCCGAATCGATTCTCTTTGGCTCCACTCATGACTGCTTGGTACCGTGACCATATAGGGCTCATCATATAAAGGTATCACCTCTAAGCCACTCGTATTAAATGGTTCAGCAAGGATTGCGCAATCTAACTCATCTTGCTTGAGCATCTCCAACAGGGATGTTGTAAACGTCTCATATAAAAATAAGGGAACATCAGGCAGACCATCTTTTGCTTGCCGCACCAGAGATGGTAAGAGATAGGGGGCGATCGTATAAATGGCTCCTAAACGCAATGGGCCTTTCATGGGATCGACGCCAATTTTAGCCATGTCAGTAAAGCGTTTGGTTTCGTCTAGAACACGACTGGCTTGTTCAATTAACAATTTCCCCTGAGGTGTTACAGAAATCTCTCCTGTATGCCGATTAAAAATCTGCACACCAAGTTCTTCTTCGAGCTTTTTCACAGCAACAGACAAGGTTGGCTGTGAAACAAAACACATTTGTGCTGCACGGCCAAAATGCTTTTCTTTAGCAACCGCCACAATATAACGAAGTTCTGTCAGCGTCATGCTAAGCCTTTACATAATCGATACGAGAGCCCAACCATCGTTGCAAATGGGTTTGCGCTAACTGAGGTGATGATTTTAATATATCATGCGCAAAATCTTTCACCATCGAGACCAACCACGCATCACGTTGTAAATCAACAAAACGTAACATCGAGTCGCCTGATTGACGCGAGCCAAGTAATTCTCCTGGGCCTCGTAAAAGTAAATCATGTTCCGCAATGACAAAGCCATCGCTATGGTCCCGTAATACTTTTAAACGTTCTTTCGCTGCCATGGATAATTGTTCGCCATAGAGCAAAATACATGTCGACTGTGCCGAACCTCGCCCTACTCGCCCTCTGAGCTGGTGAATTTGTGAGTAGCCAAAACGTTCTGCACTTTCAATGACCATAAGACTTGCATTTGGTACATCGACGCCTACTTCAATGACTGTTGTACTTACCAATAATTGAATCTCTCCCGCTTTGAACGATTGCATCACAGTCGACTTTTCTTCGGCAGGTAATTTGCCATGAATCACTCCTACCACCAGCTCAGGTAATTCAGATGTTAATAGCGTATACGTGTCATGTACCGTTTGCAACTGTAAGACCTCAGATTCCTCAATCAAGGGGCACACCCAATATGCTTGACGCCCTTTTTTTAACTCTTCACGCACCCCTTGAATCACTTCCGATCTTCTTGCTTCTTTAACCGTTTTGGTCACAACCGGCGTGCGACCTGGGGGCAATTCGTCAATCACTGAGACCTCCAGGTCGGCATAATACGACATTGCTAGGGTTCTCGGAATCGGGGTCGCCGACATCATCATCTGGTGAGGAAACATCGCTTCTTGTTGCTGCTCGACATGAAATTGGAGGCGTTGACGCACTCCAAAACGGTGTTGCTCATCAATGATGGCAAGACCCAAGTTGGCAAATTGAACTCCCTCTTGAATCAACGCATGAGTGCCAATAGCAAATTGAGCTTGACCTGTATGAATGTCTTCGATTGCACGTTTTTTTTCCTTCGCTTTTAAACTGCCGGTCAACCATACTGTCTGAACGCCCAAAGCTGTAAACCAAGGAATGAGTTTTTGATAATGCTGCTCCGCCAAAATCTCGGTAGGAGCCATCAATGCGACCTGATATCCATCATCAATCGCATGCGCAGCAGCTAAAGCCGCAATCACCGTTTTGCCACTCCCAACATCGCCTTGTAATAAGCGATTCATAGGATAAGGCAAACCCAAATCATGCTGAATTTCTTGCCACACTTTGTTCTGAGATTTTGTGAGTTCAAATGGCAAAAGGGTCAGGAGTTGTTCGACATAACGTTTGGCCCCACCCCGCAATAATGGTGCTTTTCTCTTCTGTCGCTCAAGATGCGCTTGTTGCAAAGAGATTTGCTGGGCCAGTAACTCTTCAAATTGGACCCGTCGCCACGCCGGATGCGTTCGCTCCAAGAGCGCCGTTTTATCCATTTGTGGAGTTGGGTAATGCAAGGTAAAGATTGCCTCCGCAAGACTTGGTAGGCTCTTTAAGAATTCGTACTTGGTGTCGGTAATATATTGCACCGGAATAATTTCTCGTAAAAAACGCTTCACGGATTCGTCTTTGAGTCCTTTTGCGATTGCTTTGCGAATCACTGGTTGGCTAATTCCTGCCGTAGTTGAATATACAGGCGTGAGCTGTTCTGAGAGCGGTGCGTCTGGTGGAACTGCTTTGACCGTTGGATGAACCATCTCAGGACCAAAAAAACCTTGCCGAATATCTCCTCTTACGCGCAGATGAGTGCCGACTGCCATAAGTTTTTGCTGGCTGGGATAAAAATTTAAAAAACGCAAAATCAATTCTGCATCAGCATCGGCAATCGTCACCACCAATTGACGCCGTGGCCGAAACTTCACTTCATTTCCAATCACACGGCCCTGAGTTTGTACTCCCAGATTTGGCAGAACCATTAAAGCTTCTTCAATTCCGGCGAGCCGGGTTTCATCTTCATACCGAATTGGCAAATGCAAAGCCAATGCCGCTGGACTGACCAAGCCAAGTTGTTCTAGAGGTGATTTTTTTTCGGGCATTGCTGTTGTTTTATACGTTTAAAATGGTTTCTCTTCATGCTGATTGAACACCATGCAACTCTCTGATTTTGATTATGAACTCCCAAGTGAACTGATTGCCCAGTTCCCTCTGGCAAACCGCAGCAGCAGCCGACTTTTGGTCGTTACGCACGCCGACAGCTCTTCAAAAGCAATCTATACCAACAGTTATTTTAAAGACATTACTTCGCTCTTGAAAAAAGGGGATTTATTGATATTTAATGATACCCAAGTCATACCAGCGAGAGTCTATGGTTCGAAAGCATCTGGTGGCAAAATTGAACTCTTGGTCGAGCGCATCTTGGATGAAAAGCACATTCTTTGCCAAATTCGGGCATCGAAAGCTCCCCAAACGGACTCTATCCTACTTTTGGGCCCTGCCAAGCACCCTATTGCAGCAAAAGTCGTCAGCCGACAGATGCATGAGGCTGGCTCCCATTCAGATCAAGAACCATCGCCCTTTTATCTCGTTGCTTTCCCTGAAAGTGCCTTTGACACCCTGCAAAAGATAGGTGATCTACCGCTCCCCCCCTACATCAAACATCAGGCGAACGAGAAAGACTTGCTCCGTTATCAAACCGTCTATGCAAAGCATCCTGGTGCAGTTGCAGCACCCACTGCTGGACTACACTTTGATACAGATCTCCTAGCCGAACTGACCGCCCAAGGCGTAGAAATGGCACATATTACCTTGCATGTGGGGTCTGGAACATTTACGCCCGTTCGTTCTGAAAATCTCACTGAGCATCGGATGCATCACGAAAAATATTCCATCCCACCTCAAACGCGAGCTGCTATCGATCGAGCAATTGCCCAAAAGCGTCGCATTATTTGTGTCGGCACGACCTCACTTCGCGCGGTAGAATCAGCTGTAACAATGGGTGATAATGGGGATACCAACTTATTCATTACCCCAGGCTATCCATTTCAAGTAGCAGATGCATTAATCACTAATTTTCATTTACCTAAATCAACACTGCTGATGCTTGTGAGCGCCTTTAGTCAGCCATCAATTATCAAACAGGCCTATCAGCATGCCATTCAACATCAATACCGTTTCTTTAGTTATGGCGATGCCATGTTTTTAGAGCGAGCCAAAGGACTAGCATGAGTTGTTTGCAATTTACTGTGTCACACACCGACCCCGATTCGTATGCGAGGCGAGCAAGTTTTACACTTCCTCACGGCACCCTCCAAACCCCTATGTTTATGCCTGTTGGAACTTACGGTACCGTTAAAGCCCTCACGCCGCGGGATTTAAAGGATGCAAAAGCCCAAATTATTCTTGGTAATACCTTTCATTTATGGCTTCGCCCCGGACTAGAAGTGATCGAACGATTTGGTGGTTTACACCGCTTTATGGGCTGGGATCAGCCCATCTTGACTGACTCTGGGGGATTTCAGGTATTTAGTCTTGGGGCTTTACGTAAGATCTCGGAAGAAGGGGTAACTTTCGCATCGCCAGTCAATGGGGATAAATTATTCATGTCACCTGAAGTCTCGATGGAAATTCAAGCAGGACTCAATAGTGATATCGCGATGCAATTTGACGAATGCACCCCATTCGAAATCAATGGCGTACCCACCAATGAACAAACTGTACGAACCTCGTTAGAGCTCTCATTGCGCTGGGGAGATCGCAGTATCCGGCGCTATCGTGAACTGAATCAGAACAACTCCTTATTTGGGATTGTGCAAGGGGGGATGTTTGAACACTTACGCTTGCATTCACTTGAGAAAATTACTGAGCAAGCCTTTGATGGGGTAGCGATCGGTGGCTTATCTGTGGGTGAACCCAAAGCAGATTTTGAACGAATTTTACGTTTTATTGGTCATCAATTACCGACCAATAAGCCACGCTATTTGATGGGTGTTGGTACCCCTGAGGACTTGGTATTAGGGGTCAGTCAGGGCATCGACATGTTTGACTGTGTCATGCCAACTCGCAATGCCCGCAATGGCTGGTTATTTACGCGTTTTGGTGATCTCAAACTCAGAAATACCCGTTATAAAAAAGATGATCGTCCACTCGACCCCAGTTGCTCTTGCTATTGTTGCAGAAACTTTAGCCGAGCTTATTTGCACCATTTGCAAAAGGTCAATGAAATTTTAGGCGCCCAGCTCAACAGCATCCATAACATTCACTACTATCTCAATTTAATGGCGGATATTCGTGTAGCTATCGAGGAAAATAGGTTTACTGCTTGGACCAAACAATTCCATACTGACCGCATGCAACTCATTGTTGAGGACGTTTCGCCACATTCTTTTTAATCAACGCCCTAACTCCGTTAAAATCAAGCTACTTTGATTTATAGACGTTTTTAACCCGATTGATCATTAAATAAGGAATCTTTATGTTTATTAATAATGCCTATGCCCAATTTGGCGGTGCTGGTGGTGCTGACGGCGGCTTATCCTCCATCATTATGATGGTCGGGATGTTTGCAGTTCTTTATTTTGTTATGATCCGCCCACAAATGAAGCGCCAAAAAGAATTAAAGTCGATGCTGGAATCCCTTGCCAAAGGCGATGAAATTTCTACGGCAAGTGGCTTGATGGGCAAAATTACCGACCTTAATGACAAATACGTCACGGTTGAACTAGCAACTAACTTAACTGTCAAAATGCAAAAAACAGCTATTGCTGCCGTTCTGCCAAAAGACACTCTGAAATCTCTATAAGCACTCGTATGAATCGTTATCCTTTGTGGAAATATCTGGTGATTGTGGTCGCCCTCCTCATTGGGGTCATCTATTCGGTACCAAACCTTTTTGGTGAGGCACCAGCAATTCAGATTGCACCTGCCAAATCCACCTTGGCAATCGATCCACACCTCCAAGAGCGCATTGCCAACGCTTTACAAAAAGCCAATTTAAGCAATCAACAACTAGGCTCTGAGTCACTGAGTTCAGAAAATGTTGTTCGAATCAAATGGCGGGATACAGATTCGCAATTAAAAGCCAAAGACATTCTTGAAAAGGAATTAAACCCCAACCCAGCAACCCCAGACTATATTGTGGCGCTTGCTCTCGTCTCGAACACCCCTGCGAGCTTAATGCAAATCAACGCACTACCCATGCCACTCGGCTTAGATTTACGTGGAGGTGTGTACTTTTTACTCAAAGTAGATATGCAAGGGGCATTGGATAAAAAGCTCAACGCCCTTGCCAGTGATGTACGAGCACGTTTGCGCGATAAGACCTTACGTTATCAAAGTATCGACAGGATCAATGGTCAATTACGGATTAAGTTCGCAGATCCTGAACAAGCAAATCAAGCGCAACAACTCCTCCAATCCCAACTTCCAGACATGACCTTTACGTCTGAAAAAGGCCTCGAATCTTATCTTTTAAATGGTATTTTTAAACCAAGTGCTATTCTGGCGACTCAAGAAAATGCAGTCAAACAAAACATCATCACTCTCCAGAAACGGGTGAATGAGCTGGCAGTGAAAGAACCGGTCATTCAAAAACAAGGGCTTGATCGAATCGTGGTGCAGTTGCCCGGCGTACAAGATACTGCACGTGCGAAGGATATTATTGGTCGCACAGCAACACTTGAGGCCCGACTCGCAGATCCAATCCAAAGTACCATAGGTCTTCAACAAGCGCCGCCTCCTGGTATGGATGCTTTCGCATTTGGTGACCGCCAAGGCGTATTTAAAAAAGCTGTGATTATCACTGGTGACCGCATCATTGATGCCAGCGCAGGTTTCGATCAAAACCAAAGTCCCTCTGTCAATCTGACACTCGACGCGGCAGGTGGTCGTGCAATGCAAGAAGTGACGCGTGAAAACCTTAAGAAGCCAATGGGAATGATTCTTTTTGAAAAAGGTCGGGGCGAAGTACTCACCATCGCCACCATCCAAGGAGAGTTTGGTTCAAAGTTTCAAATCACAGGTCAACCAACAACCCAAAGTGCGAATGACTTAGCCCTTTTACTGCGGGCGGGTTCTCTTGCAGCACCAATGGAAATCATTGAAGAACGTACCATTGGCCCAAGCTTAGGAGCTGAAAACATTGCCAAAGGTTTTAACTCCTTAGTCTATGGCTTCATCGCTATCGCGGTATTTATGCTGGCCTATTACCTGATGTTTGGACTCTTTTCTGTCATCGCATTAGCAGTCAATTTATTATTGCTGATTGCCATTTTGTCGATGTTACAAGCCACCCTCAGCTTGCCGGGTATTGCCGCGATGGCACTTGCTTTGGGGATGGCAATTGACTCGAACGTATTGATTAATGAGCGGATTCGTGAAGAATTGCGGCAAGGCGCCACTCCACAAATCGCCATTGCGACCGGCTTCGAAAAAGCATGGGCGACCATTTTTGATTCCAATGTCACCACTTTGATTGCTGGTATAGCCCTACTCACCTTTGGCTCCGGACCCATTAAAGGCTTTGCGATTGTCCATTGTTTGGGCATCTTAACCTCGATGTTCTCCGCGGTATTTTTCTCCCGTGGTTTAGTCAATCTTTGGTATGGTGCCAAGAAAAAACTCGCTTCAGTTTCGATAGGATAATCGTATGGAATTTTTCCGCATTAAAAAAGACATTCCCTTCATGCGATATGCACTGATGTTGAATGCCATCTCACTGATCACCTTTTTAGCTGCCGTATTCTTTTTATGGCAAAAAGGTTTAAATTTGTCGATTGAATTTACAGGTGGTACGGTCATCGAGGTGCAATATAAGCAAACCGCTGAACTGGAGAAGATTCGTAATAGCGTAGCCACTCTCGGATATGGTGAAGTCAATGTGCAGAATTTCGGTAGCTCTAAGGATGTCATGATCCGCCTACCGTTGATCAAAAATGCAAATGGTACGATGATGTCCTCCGCCGATCAAAGCCAAGCAGTTTTAAAGCAATTACAAACCAGCGATGCCACCGTACAACTACAACGTGTTGAATATGTGGGTCCACAAGTTGGCGAAGAATTGCTCTATGGCGGGATCAAAGCCCTTTTGTTTGTGGTTGTTGGCATCGTACTGTATTTGTCAGTTCGGTTTGAATGGAAATTTGCTCTCGCAGGCATTGTGGCGAACTTACACGATGTGGTAATTATTCTTGGTTTTTTTGCATTCTTTCAATGGGAATTTTCGTTATCCGTCCTTGCAGCGGTTCTGGCAGTGCTAGGTTATTCCGTGAACGAATCCGTGGTGATTTTTGATCGAATTCGTGAAAATTTCCGCCGCTATCTGAAATTAAATACCCCCGATATTATTGATAGTGCAATCACCAGCACGATTAGTCGGACGATCATTACCCACGGCAGTACCCAAATGATGGTCTTATCGATGCTGATCTTTGGCGGTGCGAGCTTGCATTATTTTGCGGTTGCTCTAACGATTGGTATTTTATTCGGTATTTACTCATCGGTGTTCGTTGCTGCAGCCATTGCAATGTGGTTAGGTGTGCAGCGTGAAGATCTAATGAAATCACCAAACAAAGATGATCCCCTTCTCGTTGATAAAAACGATCCAAACTATGGGGCAAAAGTCTAATTACTTGACTTTGTACTGAGTGGGGCAATAAGCCCGCTTCACTTCAGGAGATCTGGTTTGGCGATGCTTTGTAGCTCGGCCGTGTACCCGCTCGCGCCACAACCGAAATGATGCTGGCTTCAGTTCGTAGCGCATGATTTGAATAACTTGTGTCTCATTCAATCCAAACTGGTCGAATATCGCATCAAATGGTGTTCTATCTTCCCACGCCATTTCAATCACCCGGGAAATTTCCGTTGGTGTTTTTTGAAATTTCTTTTCTGGTTTCATTTGTGGGTAATTTTTAAGTGTTGCAAAGTGCGGAGCGTCGCCCCTTGATGACTGCTTGCAAATGCCTTAGACAGTAAGGTCATTTCTTGCAAGTCTTGCCCCATCGCAAATCTCTGGAGATGCCTTGCCAATTGATCTTTTAACTCTCTTTCGGTCGCCCCAAACACTTGAGTCACAATGCCACTAGCAACTGCATCTCTAGTGATCTGGTTAAAGTTATACATCGAAGGACCAACAATCACTGGCTTACCAAGCACGATCGGTTCAATCAGATTTTGTCCACCTGTGCCTTGCCAACTCCCACCCATTACTACGCAATCGGACATTTCTAAATAAAGTGCCATTTCGCCCATCGTGTCGCCGAGCAAGACTGGCGTTTTGATAGATTGAGGTAACAGCAACTCTGACCGCCGCCAAAAAGGGACTTGCGCTGTTTGTAAGAGTTGCATGATTTCTGGAACTCGCTTGAGGTGTCGCGGAACCAAGATCAAAAGGGGGCGCAGCTCATGGGGGATCGTCAACCAAGCTTCCAAAATGATTTGCTCTTCGCCTTCACGTGAACTCGCTGCGCAAAGCACCCGACGCTCTGACATATGCGCTTTGATTTTTTGTGCAAAAGCAATTTGTTCTTGATCGAGCGGTACATCAAATTTCAAATTACCCGTCACCACACAAGCTGTAACCCCAAATTGTTGATAGCGATCACAATCTCCTTCTGACTGAGCAAGTATCGATGTAAACATACCAAATATCTCACGACTCAAAGCGCCAAAACGGGCAAAACTTAAACTGCTTTTTAGGGACAGTCTGCCATTGATCAATAGAATCGGGAAATGTTGCAATGAAAAATACAACAGACTCGGCCAAACTTCAGTTTCCATCAGCAAGCCCAAGCTCGGTTGGTATTTGCGATAAAAACGCGCAACCGGCCAACAGAAGTCATAAGGAACATAACGTTGGATTAATTGTTTTGCGCTCACGTAGTTAGAGAACAACTCCGCCCCAGTTGCCCGCCCCGTTGGGGTCATATGCGTCAGTACAATCCGATGTCCCTGCAAAATCAAGGCCTCAATCAGCGGTCCTGCTGCGCGGGTTTCTCCTACCGATACAGCATGGATCCAAATCGCACCAAGAAAGTCGTCCGCTGAATAAAAGCCGAAACGCTCCAGAATATGTTGGCGGTAACCAGGTTCTTTTCTCCCCTTCCACCAGAGACGCAGAAGTACCAATGGCAAAAATAAATGCCACACACATTGATATAGACCAAACACCAGGATAAATTGAATGGATCGAGGGGTATGGTGCTGCGGCATCGCGGATTGCAAAATACTGGCTTACGGTTGTTGCAAACGTAGGCTTAACTCTACCGCCTTACCAAGATAATTCGCGGGGGTGAGGTTGAGTAGCTCATTTTTTGCATGATCTGGAATCGCTAAACCTTGTATAAAAATTTGCAAGCCTTCCTTGGTGATTTCTTTGCC
>Ga0208106_1000472_pt1 | contig 13435 bp, 10 predicted proteins | sample CryBogCBE25Jul08_FD_184577 | JGI IMG/M metagenome (GOLD analysis project Ga0208106, IMG submission 184577) | Freshwater microbial communities from Crystal Bog, Wisconsin, USA - CBE25Jul08 (SPAdes) | ecosystem: Environmental > Aquatic > Freshwater > Lake | place: Crystal Bog, Wisconsin, USA...
TTATAGCGCAACAATATTATGCAGAACTTGGAACTCATTTAGGAAATGCTATCAAATTAATCATGTATACCTATGATGCCTCCTATATTGTTTTGGGAGCCGAAACAGGTTTGATTGCGAATCTTTTACAGATTGATTTACAAAGAATTCTATGTTTTTAAGGATGAATGACTTCGTAATAAGCACCTCTATTTAACACATAGTTCCATTTATTTCAATTTAGAATCTGTTGATGTATAGTATGAAAAATTCCAACAATTGACTTTCTACGCGGGAAAGCAAATATAAATAAATGTGAGGTGTTAAAAACATTCTTTAATTTGCCTTTCGAAGACTTTATGAAGGCAAAAAAAACAATATATAAATTGTTGAAAGTATTCCTGATTTCAGGATTATACATTTCATTTTTTGCTGTTCAACTTTTTTTCAATTTCGATCTAGCTAACTCCCAGAAAAGGTATTCATCTAGAACTGAACTTGAACATAAAAATGACCATCCTAATGGGATTGCACTTTTTCAAAAATCCAATTTTACTTCAAAAGCAAATATTCGGTTAAATAAACGATTTGAACCGAAGTCATTTCAAGTTGTAATTACACCAGTAATTGAAATTGGCTTATACTATTATATGCCTCTGGTATTGGGCCAATTTAGTGAGAATAATTTTACTTCCAACATTTGCATATCTGCATTTCTTAGAGGCCCACCCTCAATTGCTTAGAATTTAAAGCAATTTCATTTTTCATTTAAAACTTATTTTATGGCTACTTTCTATAGAAGAAAGTGCAGTTGGCTATTTGGTATAATCATACTAATTCCATCAGCTTTTATATGGGCGCAGGAAAAGACAATCACTTTATCTGAATTTGTTGCTGCCTCAAAAAATTATTATCCCTCTATTCAACAAAAAAGAGCCCTAGTAAATAGTGCCAAAGCATACACTACAGATATTAGGCATTCTTTCTTACCTCAATTAAGAATAAGTGAACAGCTCAACGTTAGTACAGATAATTCTCTTGCCGGAAGCTATTTACCGATAGGCATTACGCCTTCTTCGTCAGCAGGTATTAGAAACCAAAATGATATGCAGGCCGCGACAGGAAATTTAGGGATATTATATGGAGAATATGCATTGGTGAACTTCGGATATAATAAAGCTCAATTAAATAGTGCTAATGCAATCACTCAATTTCAAGAGGCCGATTATTCAAGAGAGGTTTATGATGCAGAATTAATTGTTGCTAGAAATTATTTTCAATTACTAAAGGTTCAAAATCGCTTGAATGTTGATCGCGAAAACATTGATAGATACCAGTCGGTATTCAATGTAATTAAATCGCTTTCTAAAAGTGGGTTAATAGCAGGCGCAGATTCCTCTTTAGCAATGGCTGAATTATCTAAAGCAAAAATGAACTATAATCAAACTGCAGGGATTTTAGTTCAATTAAAGATTGAGATAGCCGGATTAACTGGTATTCCTTTAACAGATGTTAAAATAGCACAACTGAAGGATGCACCAAATGTTTTTCGTCCAATTTTCCCCAATTTGATAGAGGATAGTATTTCCAATCCATTAATACAGTTTTATCAAAAGAGAAGAGAGATTTTTGAAGCAAACGAACGTCTCATTAAAAAAGCGTATTTGCCAAAAATTATTCTTGCTGGTTCTACTTGGGCTAGGGGTTCTAGTATCCAGTATAACGACCAATTTAAATCACTTGGTTCTGGTCTTGGATATCAACGATTTAATTATGCAATAGGAATTGGAGTGAGTTATCCTTTATTAAATGGCTTGTTCAAAAAAGATAAGTTGTCTATTAATCGTTACCAAATGCAGGCTAGTGATTTTGAATTGCAAAACCAAAAATTAGCTTTAAAGACCGGATTATCGCAAGCAGATGCTGCCTTAAATACCAATGAACTTAATTTATTAGAATTACCCAATCAATTAAAAGCTGCACAAGATATCTATCATCAAAAAATGGCACAGTATAAAGCTGGTATTATTTCGCTGATTGATTTAACGAATGCATCTTTTGTATTGTATCGTTCCCAAACAGATTACCTCGAAGTGGTTACCGATTGGTATCAGGCGCAACTGAGTAAATCAGCCTATGCTGGTACTCTTGAACAATTTATTCAATCTATTAAATAATTAATATGCTGCGAGTCGCTTTACAAAGACCTATTACTATCATTGTAATATTTCTGGGTCTTTTATTGTTTTCTGTGATGGCAGTAAGAACCATCCCAATTGATATTTTTCCTAAACTAAATTCTCCTACTATCTATGTAATTGAACAATATGGTGGGATGAGTGCAAAACAAATGGAGGGCATTTTTGCAACAAGAATGCAAGACCAGTTTCTTTATGTAAATGGTATCAAGAATATCGAAAGCAAAAATATACAAGGCTTATCTCTTGTAAAATTGAGTTTTTATGAAAGCACAGATATGGCAGAAGCTACTGCACAAGTTGCTTTGCAATCTAACAGAATGCTGGCTTTCTTTCCACCTGGTTCCTTGCCCCCAACAGTCATTCGTTTCGATGCATCCTCTTTACCTGTTGGTGAATTAGTATTTAGTAGTAAGACTAAATCTTTACAAGAGATGTTTGATTTGGCTTTAACACGGATCCGTCCATTATTTGCTACGGTGCCCGGATTGTCTGCTGCACCTGCATTTGGCTCTAATGCAAGAACAGTTTTAATTAATGTAGATCCACAAAAATTAAGTACCTATAATTTATCGGCAGATGAAGTAGTAGAGGCAATTGCAAAAAACAATGCTATTACCCCTTCGGGAAATTTACGAGTTGATAGTACCATGTTCATTACTAGTGTTAATTCATTGGAAGCAAAGGTGAGCGAATTCCAGGATATCCCAGTTAAAACCAATGGAAGCACATCTATATTCATTAAAGACATTGCCAAAGTTTCAGACGGAGCCGATCTAACAGTTGATTATGCATTGGTTAATGGTAAGCGCTCTGTTTATATTCCTGTAGTGAAAACAGCAGATGCTTCCACATGGGAGGTGGTACAAACTTTGCGTTCAAAGCTTCCTGAAATGAAATCATTATTACCTGATGATGTAAATATCAGTTACGAATTTGATCAATCAGTCTTTGTAATGAATGCTGCAAAGAGTTTAATGACCGAAGGAATACTTGGTGCCATTCTTACAGGGTTAATGGTGTTGTTATTTCTGCAAGATTGGAGAAGTAGTGTTGTAGTTATAATTACAATTCCAGTGGCCGTATTAAGTGCCGTATTTTGTTTGAAACTAGCAGGACAAACGATTAATATCATGACTTTAAGCGGTCTTGCTTTGGCTATCGGAGTGTTAGTAGATCAGGCTACTGTAACTATTGAGAATATACATCAGCACTTAGAAATGGGTAAGGGAAAAAAACAAGCTATTTTCGATGCATGTACTGAAATCTCCTTTCCATTATTATTGATATTACTTTGTATTCTTGCGGTATTTGCACCAGCATTAGTAATGAGTGGAGTTCCAAAAGCTATGTTTCTTCCGCTATCATTGTCAATTGCTTTTGCGATGATCATTTCTTTTGTAGCTGCACAAACTTTAGTTCCGGTAATTGCGAATTGGTTATTAAAAGCTGAAAAATTTCAATATCATCATACAACATCACATGCGCATGCAGGTTTAGCTTTAGATGACAATGAAGTAAAGGAAATCAATCAGCACAATGCAGAAGATAAAGCAAACCCAGAAGAGAATGGATTATTTCAGAGGATGAAAGTTGGACTAGCTAACTTGCTTGAAAGATGGATGTTACGAAGAAAAATAATCGTGCTTTTATATTTGGTAGGGTCTTTTTCTGCAGCTATTTTTTGTTTTGTAATAATCGGGAAAGATCTTTTACCGAAATCAAACAATGGTCAGCTTCAATTAAGAATCAGGGAGCCAGATGGTATGCGTTTGGAGGTAACTGAAAGAACTACAAAAGCGGTTTTGGATTTAATCGATTCTACTGTGAACCATCATATCGCAATTACTTCAGCTTATGTGGGATTAGTACCAAGTAATTTCGGAACAAGTAACCTTTATATATTTAACAGTGGTACCCATGAATCTGTTATTCAAATTAATTTAAGTGAAGATTTTAAAGGTAAGATGGATGATTTGAAAGAATCATTACGACAAAGTGTAGCTAAAAACTTCCCAGGTGTAAAAATTTCTTTTGAACCCATTGAACTTACCGAAAAAATAATGGCGCAAGGTGCTTCAACTCCAGTTGAAGTAAGAGTTTCAGGGAAGAATATGGAACAAATTAAAGACTACTCTGAAAAGCTAGCTGACAAAATGAAGACCATTTCTTTTTTGCGTGATGTACAAATAGCACAACCCTTGAACTTCCCAACAGTGAATATTACTATTGATAGACAAAAGCTTTCTTTAATGGGACTTTCACTTGAAAATGTAGCTAGAAGCATTACAGCTGCAACTTCTTCCAGTAGGTATACCAGTAAAAATTTCTGGTTAGATGATAAAACTTCTTATACATACCAGACCCAGGTACAGGTTCCTGAATATATTATGAATTCAGTGGAAGAATTGCAATCTATTTCATTGGTAAAAGGCCAATCCAGGCCTATTCTTTCCGATGTGGCAAAAATTAGTATGGAAAATTTGCCCGGAGAATATGATAGAAGTGGACCAAGAAGGTTTGTAACAGTAAGTGCTAATATTCATCAAAAAGATTTGGGTTCAGCAACTGCTGCTGTCGAAAAGTCAATAAAAGAATTAGGGGAACCACCAACCGGGCTTATTACTGAAATCAAAGGAATGTCATCTTTATTAACTGAAACCCTTGGCTCTTTGCAAACTGGTTTATTGGCAGCAATAGTGATCATCCTTTTATTATTGGCTGCAAATTATCAATCCTTTGGTTTGGCTATTTCAGTGTTAGCAACAGTACCGGCGGTTTTATTGGGAGCCTTATTATTTCTTTTAGCAACCGGAGCCACTTTGAATTTGCAATCTTATATGGGTTTAATCATGGCAGTTGGAGTTTCAGTTGCAAATGCCATATTAATTGTTACGAATGCAGAGTCACTAAGAATGTTCTATAAAGATCCATTTAAAGCTGCAACAGTTTCTGCTAGTGTAAGATTAAGGCCAATATTAATGACAAGTTTCGCGATGATTGCGGGGATGATCCCAATGGCAAGTGGATTAGGTGAGGCTGGAGATCAATCTGCGCCATTAGGAAGGGCAGTAATAGGAGGGTTAGCTGCTTCTACGTTAGCTGCATTGTTTATAGTTCCATTGGTATATGGATGGATACAACAAAAAACATCTTTCGAATCAATGTCACTATTACCTGAAAATGATCAATAATCTAAATTTTTATCAATGAAACATTTTAAAATATATTTTGTACTGATAGTTATTTTATCGGCTTGTTCGCATGAAAAAAAAGAAGCAGATAAAACGGAAATTAAAAATACAGTGATTAATTATCCTGCTATACAAATAGAGCAGGGAGGAGTTCAAATGAATATCAAATTGCCTGCACAATTAGCTGCATTTGAAGAAGTGGATATTTTCCCAAAAGTAAATGCTTATGTGAAGACTGTGGAAGTAGAAATTGGAGATAGGGTTTCGAAGGGTAACATTATTATGAAATTAGAAGCCCCTGAATTAGAACAAGCAGTCCTTGCATCAAAGGAAAAATATCTTAGAACCAGGTCAGAATTACAAATAGATAAGGAACATAGTATGCGTTTATTAGAGGCATCAAGAACAGCAGGAGCTATTTCTCCTTATGATCTATCAACGGCTAATGCTAAAGTTTTATCAGATAGTATATTATCAAATGCTGAAAAAGCAAATTGGGATATGCAAAAAAGTATGTTAGACTATTTAAATGTTCGGGCCCCGTTTGATGGGGTTGTTACTGAACGAAATGTACATCCTGGTGCATTGGTCAACGCATCATCAAAAGATAAACCTATGTTGCAAATAAAACAAACAGCGTATTTAAGACTTCAAGTGGATGTTCCGGAAGCGCTTGCAGCTCAATTACACACAAACGATAGCATTTCTTTTTTTACTAGTGCTTATCCTGGAAGAAAAAATGTTGGACTGATTAGTCGAAAATCGAATGATATTAATCCTCAGCTAAGATCAGAACGTATAGAAATAGATGTGATGAATAGAGATAATTCTTTAGCTCCCGGTATGTATGCAGATGTCATTGTAGAATCTAGAGGAAACCCAACGGCTTTTGTTGTTCCTAAGTCTGCAGTTGTGATTTCTACGGAACGAAAATATGTTATAGTTACTGCTAATGGCTTGAGGAAAAAAGTAGATGTACTAACAAAAAATGAAAGCGTAGATAAAATAGAAGTCTTTGGCTTGCTTAATCTAGGAGATTCAGTGATCATTCGTGCAACGGACGAGATAAAGTAACCCTCCAATTAAACAGTTGTAGGCAATCATTTAAAAAGCCTGCAACTGTATTAATTTCAATTTGAACTAAAGCAACTTTTGTTACTGTTAATCAAAATTCAATTAATCAACTTTAGTCCATTATATACTATTTATAATGGAAGTAGAACAGATTTATACAGGTTGCTTAGCACAGGGGGCCTATTATATTACTTCAAATGGAGAAGCTGCCATTATTGATCCACTAAGAGAAACAGCACCCTATATAAAAAGAATTAAAAAAGACAATGTGGTTTTGAAATATATTTTCGAAACACATTTTCATGCCGATTTCGTAAGCGGTCACCTTGATTTAAGCAAGAAAACTGGGGCTCCTATCGTATATGGACCAAGTGCCGAAAGTGTATTTGAAATAATTACTGCATTTGATGATCAAGAATTTAAAATTGGAGATATTACTATTAAGGCTTTACACACTCCAGGGCATACATTAGAGAGTACAACTTATTTGTTGAAAGACGAAAACGGAAAAGATACCGCAATTTTTAGTGGGGATACTTTATTCTTAGGTGATGTAGGCCGACCAGATTTAGCGCAGAAATCTGCAAATATGACAAAGGAAGAACTGGCAGGTTTACTTTACGATAGTTTACAGAATAAGATTTTGCCTTTAGCAAATGATATCATTGTTTATCCAGCTCATGGCGCAGGAAGTGCTTGTGGAAAAAATTTGTCTAAAGAAACTGTAGACAATCTAGGAAATCAAAAGAAAACAAATTACGCATTAAATCAAGTTGATAAATCAGCTTTTATAAAAGCTGTTACAAATGGCTTATTATCTCCACCAGCTTATTTTGGACAAAACGTAGAAATGAATAAAAAGGGGTATGAAAGTTTTGATACAGTATTAGCAAATGGGATGAAAGCCTTGAACCCAAATGAATTTGAACTAATTGCCGAAAAAACTAATGCACTAATTCTGGATACTAGAATGGACACTGAATTTTATAAAGGGTTTATTCCACAATCTGTGAACATAGCTTTGAACGGTGATTTTGCGCCATGGATTGGTACTTTGATTATGGATGTTGATCAACCCTTATTGTTAATTGCTGATAAAGGATTTGAAGAAGAGGCGATTACAAGATTAAGTAGAGTTGGTTTTGATCATGTTTTGGGTTTTTTAAATGGAAGTTTTAAAGAATGGCTAGCTAGTGGAAAAGAAGCAGATACAGTTGATCGAATTTCTGCTTTTCAATTTGCAAAAGAACTTGAAATTGAAAAAGATGTTTTAATTGATGTTAGAAAAGAAAGCGAATACATGCTAAGTCATATTAAAAATTCACTCAATAAACCATTAGCAAATATCAATGACTGGATAAACGATATAGACGAAAAAGAGCATTTCTATATTTATTGTTCAGGAGGATATCGAAGTATGGCTGCTGCATCTATTTTAGAAGCAAGAGGGTATCGAAATTTCACAGAGATTGAAGGTGGTATTAAAGCAATCAAACAAACTAATATTTCATTTATTAATTAATCATTATGGCAAAAATAGTTGTTTTAGGTGCCGGAGTTGCTGGTCACACAGCTGCATCCTACCTTCAAAGAGGACTTGGAAAAGATCACAAGATTACTGTGATCTCACCTTCTGTAAACTATCAGTGGATCCCTTCTAATATTTGGGTGGGTGTGGGAAGGATGACTGCTGAGGAAATAAAATTTGACCTTCGACCATTGTATAAAAAATGGGGTATTGAATTTTTGCAAGCAAAAGCTATCAATTTTTTTCCTGAAGGTGATGCGTCTATTCAAGAAGGATATGTTGAAGTTGAATATACTTCGAAAGAACAATTAGGAGAATTACAAAAAGTACCGTATGATTTTTTGATTAATGCTACTGGTCCAAAATTAAATTTCGGTGCAACGGAAGGCTTATTGCCTGGAACAGGAAATATTGCATCTGTTTGTACATTTTCTCATGCCACAGAAGCATGGGAACTTTTGCAAGAAAAATTAGATAAAATGCAGAAAGGGGAGAAACAGGTATTTGTAATTGGAACAGGAAACCCAACAGCTACTTGTCAGGGTGCTGCATTTGAGTATATTTTAAATGTTGACTTTGAGATTAAAAGACGCGGTTTAGGAAATAATGCTGAAGTAATTTGGATTACAAATGAATATGAACTCGGTGATTTTGGAATGGGTGGAGCTTTTATAAAAAAAGGTGGATTTATTAGTAATACTAAATTATTTGCAGAATCTTATTTTGTCGAGAGAAATATTAAATGGATCAAGAGAGCTGGTGTTAAAAAAATCGATCAAGAAAAAATTTATTACGAAAACCTCGATGGTGAATTTTTAGAACAAGCTTATGATTTTGCTATGCTTATACCTGGATTTGCGGGACACGGGTTTAAAGCTTTTGATAAACAAGGAACAGATATCTCAGATAAATTATTTGCTGCAAATGGTTTGATGAAAGTAGATGCTGATTATACTGTAAAACCATTCGAAGAATGGTCAATCAATGATTGGCCTCAAACCTATAAGAATCCTTCCTTCCCCAATATATTTGCACCAGGTATTGCCTTTGCACCTCCTCATTCCATTTCTAAGCCAATGAAAAGTAAAAATGGTACCCCCATTTTTGCAACTGCTCCAAGAACTGGTATGCCTTCAGGTGTGATGGGAAAAGTCACTGCTGATAATATTATTGAATGGATTAAATCAGGTAATCCAGAAATTAAACATAAAGCTAGTATGGGGAAAATGGGTGCTGCATGTATAGTTTCGGCGGGTTATGGAATGACCCAAGGTACTGCTGCAACAATGACTGTTAGTCCAGTAGTGCCAGATTGGGAAAAGTTCCCGGATTGGGGTAGAGATATCAATACTACAATGGGTGAACCGGGATTAGCAGGACATTGGTTAAAATGGGCGATGCACTATATGTTTTTATACAAAGCAAAAGGGAAACCATTTTGGTGGTTAATTCCAGAATAATTATCTCTTTATTTTAAAATATTCAAGATGGAAAATCGACTCATCATTACAAAGTATTCCGATCAATATTATCCCCCAACTCCAACAAATTTTACACTATTTTGGAGAAAGTTCATACCATTTCAAATAATAAGGTTCTTAATATTGAACTGGAAGATCATAAAGATTGTTGTTAAAGGACACTCGTAGATATTTTTCTACTATTTTTTAAAGTTTGGATTATGAATGTTGAGATTCTGAGTAGAATTCAGTTTGCTTTTACTGTAAGTTTCCATTATATATATCCTCCTTTAAGTATCGGCTTAGGCGTGATGCTTGTAGCAATGGAAGGGATGTATCTTAAAACTGGCAATAAGATATATGAAAAAATGACCCGATTTTGGATCAAAGTGTTTGCATTGATTTTTGGAATTGGAGTAGCAACTGGTATAGTGATGGAATTTGAGTTTGGAACAAATTGGGCAACTTATTCCAGATATGTTGGCGATATTTTTGGAAGTGCTTTGGCAGCAGAGGGCATTTTTGCATTTGCTTTGGAAAGTGGTTTTCTAGGTCTGTTACTTTTCGGATGGAATCGAGTTTCATCTAAAGTTCATTTCTTTTCTACAATAATGGTTACACTGGGTTCCATGTTCTCAGCAATCTGGATTGTAGTTGCAAATTCATGGCAACAAACACCAGCAGGGTTTCATATCGTTGGTCAAGGACTTAAGGCAAGAGCCGAAGTCACAGACTTTTGGGCAATGGTATTTAATCCATCATCAGTAGAAAGGCTTTCCCATGTTTTGGTAGGGGCATTTTTATCTGGATCTTTTTTGGTATTAAGTGTACACGCTTTCTATTTATATAAAGGAAGACATATTGAAATATCTAAAAAAGCTTTTAAAATAGCTTTGATTGTGGCTTCGGTATCTGGAATACTTCAATTATTTACAGGTCATCACTCAGCAAAAGGGGTTTCCATTAATCAGCCAGCCAAACTTGCAGCTTTTGAAGGTCATTATGATAGCTTTAAAACGGCAGATATGTATCTTTTAGGCATAGTTAATCAAGATACAAAAAAGGTAACTGGATTAAAAATTCCAAACGGACTTTCTTTTCTTTTATATTATGATTTTACTACACCGGTAAAAGGACTCAATGCTTTTCCTGATAATGATCGGCCTAAGCAAGTAAATGCAATATTTCAAACATACCATCTAATGGTAGCAATGGGAATTGCTATGATTGTGCTTACTTTAGTTGCTTTGCATTTATGGTGGAAAGGTAATTTATTCAAGCATAAATGGATCATGCTTGTATTTTCATTTTCAGTTTTATTACCACAATTAGCAAATCAACTTGGTTGGTTCTCTGCTGAAATGGGTAGGCAACCTTGGGTGGTTTATGGATTATTGCGTACAAGCGATGCACTTTCTAAAGCTGTAAGAGCAGATCAAGTAATTTTTTCATTAGTACTTTTCACATTTATATATTTAGTTCTTTTCATTTTGTTTATCTATTTATTAAACAAGAAGATTCAACACGGCTTTGAGGAACATATTGCTGAAGAAATCCCTGAATATTCAAAACGTAACAATCCAATATTAAATTAAATGCAAACATTCCTAAGTATAGATTACCCAACTTGGTGGTTTTTGGTGGTAGGTGCTGTGTTTACAGGTTATGCAATTCTGGATGGTTTCGATCTTGGTGCAGGTGCCTTACATTTATTTTTTAGAAAAGATGAAAGTAGAAGGATTGCATTAAATGCAATTGGACCAGTATGGGACGGTAACGAAGTTTGGCTTGTGATTGGTGGCGGCGCATTATTCGCAGGTTTCCCAGAAGTATATGCCACTATCTTTTCTGCCTTTTATATCCCATTTATGCTTTTCCTTACTGTTCTTATTTTGAGGGCAATAGCTATTGAATTTAGAAGCAAGGAAAAAATGACTTGGTGGAGAAAATCATGGGATATTATTTATTCTATTTCTAGTATTACAATTGCAGTTCTTTTAGGGGTTGTTTTAGGTAATATCATGCAAGGGATTCCCATTGATAAAGATTTTGAATATAGGGGTGGGTTTTGGAATTTGTTAAACCCGTATTCTTTAATTACTGGAATTACAGTTTTAGCTTTATTTATGATGCATGGCGCTACTTATTTAATTATGAAAACAGAAAGTAGACTAAATGCTAAACTTAGAATACTTGCTAAAAATACGAGTAGATTTTTTGTCATTTCTTATGTAACATTAACAATGGCAACTTTGATTTATTTACCTCAGACCACTGAAAAATTTAGGCAACACCCATTTTTATTTATTATTCCTGTATTAACGATATTGACAATTATAAATACGCGTAGACTCTTGGAGAAAGGTGTTTATTTTAAAGCATTTCTTTCATCAGCTTTTACCTCAGCACTATTGTTGATCACAGTTACTATTAATTTATTTCCCAATATTGTTATCTCAACAATAAATCCTGCTTTTAGTATAAATATTTATAATGGGTCTTCTTCTGTAAAGTCTCTTGGAATTATGTTAACTATTGCTGCTATTGGAGTACCCCTAGTTGCGGCATATACTTTTTTTGTATTTTGGACTTTTAGAGGGAAAGTAAAAATGGATGAATCAAGTTATTAGAATTTATGAAAAACGAAAGAAATGAGTATTGGAATCAGCGTTATAGCAATGCTAAATATGTATATGGTGAAGAACCAAATCAATTTTTTGCAACACAGTTAAGTGCATTAAAAGCAGGAAGTTTGATACTCCCTTGTGAAGGAGAAGGAAGGAACGCCGTCTATGCAGCGTCATTGGGTTGGACAGTAGATGCTTTTGACGGAAGCCTAGAAGGGAAAAATAAAGCATTACAATTGGCCCATAAAAAACTGGTTAAAATCGAGTATTTAATTGAAGATGCGACTGTCATTTCTTATCCAAATAACAGTGTTGATGTAGTTGCTTTTATTTATGCTCATTTTACTACTGATCATAGAGCTCAAATCCATAAAAAAGCAATTAATTGGTTAAGGCCAGGAGGAAAAATAATTTTAGAAGCATTCAATCCCAATCAATTACAAAATAACTCTGGCGGTCCCAAAGATATTTCAATGCTTTATACAATAGAAATGTTACAAAGTGATTTTTCTAGTTTAAGATTTGATTTAATTCAAAATATTCAAACTACTTTAAAAGAAGGGGCTTTTCATGACGGGTTAGCAGATGTAATTCAATTTGTTGGTACTAAATTATTTTAAAATTGTATCAATAGCTTAATTTGAACTTTAGCATTAAATCAACTTTACTCGTAGTTATACAGTTTAGCTGTATTGGATTTCTTGTATTTACTTGCAAGTATAATCAGATGGGAGCTACAGCTATTTTCGTTATCGCAATTTCAATATTGTTGGCTTTTTGGTCTATCTATACCATGCAAAAGAGTAAGCTCAGAATTTTTCCTGAACCATCAATTGATGCTATCTTAATTACCGACGGGCCGTATAGATATATTCGACATCCCATGTATACTTCAGTTTTATTAGGTTGTTTGGGACTTGTTCTGATTCAATTCAACTTAATTCGCTTAGCGATTTTCGGTCTACTAGTTTTAAATCTATTATTTAAACTTCATTGGGAAGAAACAATGTTAAAACGAAAGTTTGACGATTATCGTAAATATTGTGCTGACACATTTAAACTGGTTCCATTTATTTATTAGAAAATAAGACTACAGTGACCTTTGTTACTGATATCCAATAAACTTGTATCTATTTTTACATTGAAAAAACAAGCCATGATAACTCATCTAATACATGCGTTAAATATCAAATGCGACGGATGTGTAAATACTATTCAATCTGAATTAATAAAAATTAATGGAGTTTCTAATGTTACAGTATCGAAATCGGAAGGAATTGTAAACGTTTCTGGTATTGCTTTAGATAGAGAACAGATGGTAACTAAGTTGCAAGAAATCGGATATCCGGAAAAAGGACATAATGATTTTATAAGT
>Ga0208106_1000474_pt1 | contig 13355 bp, 11 predicted proteins | sample CryBogCBE25Jul08_FD_184577 | JGI IMG/M metagenome (GOLD analysis project Ga0208106, IMG submission 184577) | Freshwater microbial communities from Crystal Bog, Wisconsin, USA - CBE25Jul08 (SPAdes) | ecosystem: Environmental > Aquatic > Freshwater > Lake | place: Crystal Bog, Wisconsin, USA...
CGCAACTCAGGTATCTAGCCTCTCAGCCGTAGTCGCAAAGATCGCTGCAGCAGTTGCAAAGATCTCTGCAAAGGTAAAGGCATAATTCGAAAGAATTAGTTAAACCTTCGTAGTAACGAGTAATACAGAAGGCCGGTCCCTTACGGGGCCGGCCTTCTGGCATTCTCAAGAATCCGCACCGATACAAAATTTCCATCAAATTTGGTTATTCCATCAAAAAAGTATCCTCGTCAGGATAGGCTAGAGAAGTGAAAGAAGGCAATGAGATTATGGAAGGCGCCATTAAAAGATGGATTCTAGGCGGAGCTGTAGCAGTAACGCTGGTTTTTTGGGCAGGTTTTAATGATCCTTTTAATGCCCCGAAAAGTTGGTTGATCTCTATCTCGGGCTTTTGGATCATCGGTTGGCTTCTATTTCAGCGTAAAAGGATTGCCTCAGAACGATCCTTGACGATTGCTGCCACTTTATCTCTGTTTTTTGTTCTTTCCATGACAATTGATCTACTTATAACAGATAATAAATACGTAGGATTCTTTGGAGAATATGGCAGAAGGACAGGGTATATTGAATATATTTCTTTGATTGCATTCTTTTTGGCTTCGGCCATTGTAATTGACGGTGACTTTTTAGAGACGTTGACAAATATTTTTTTGGTGCTGGGTTTTGTTATTGGAATCTATGGATTCTTACAACATTTCCATATCGATTTCATTAGTTGGAATACGCCTTTTAACTCCATCACAAGTTACTTTGGAAATCCGGATTTTGCTGCTGCCGCGATGGCTATTTTCTTGATTCTAAACTTTGGATTGATCATTTATCGGAATTCATATCGCGTCAGAGTTATTGCCTGTTTTAACGTTGTCCTACTGGCAATCACAATCGCTTTTTCTCGGGTCCTGCAAGGTGTGGTAGCTTCAATCTTGGGCGTGAGCGTGATTGGGCTGATTTGGCTTTACCAACGGAATAGATCAGCTTCGTTGGTCTTTGCTGGATTGGGATTCATGTCACTAATTATGGGTATTGCCGGAACCCTCAATGTCGGACCTCTGCGACATTTGTTATACAAGTCTTCTGTGGCTTATCGCGGTGATTATTGGCGCGCAGGGTGGAGAATGTTTATTACACATCCATGGTTTGGCGTGGGGTTAGATCGCTATGGTGCAAACTTCCGGCTCTATCGAGATCAAACTCAAGTTTTGCGACGAGGTCCAGACATCGTTTCGAATGCCGCGCACAATGTAATTATTCAGATTGCCGCTACGGGCGGGATCGTTCTTTTGATTCCGTATACGGCCCTCATTGGATTTATCGCTTGGCGGGCGGTGGTTGCGATAAAAATGGCGCGTGATCAGAGAAAGATCCTTGTGGTAACCCTGGTGGCTACGTGGATTGCCTATGAGGCTCAATCGTTGATCAGTATCGACGACCTTGCAGTGGCCATTTGGGGCTTTATTATCGGAGGGGCTATCGTTGGAACTTCTCTTTCCTTGCAGAGAGGTGGGACGAAGCAGCCTTCACTGCCTAGTAGGCGAATCAGTGGCCTAGAAGCTGCTGAGTTTCCGTTGCAACAAACCCTCTCATATTCGTTTATATTGATTCCATTCGTGCTTTCAATAATCTTGATGCGTTCAGAAACCGCTTATCGCCAACTTCAATCGACGATGGCTCCTGCAAAAGGCTCTCAGTCTCAACTCTACGAAACTATTGCTTTAAAACCAATTTCTTACGGCTTAAGAGAACCCCTCTTTGAAGTTGGATCAGCAAATGCACTCGCCTCTGGTGGGGATTACCCAAAGGCAGAAATTCTATTAAAAAAAGTTTTGGCACGTGATTCGAAGAATTTTGACGCTGCAAATACCCTCGCTGCTATTTACGAGTACCTTCAGGATTTCCAGAAAGCACTTCCAATACGATCAATTACTGTCCAACTGGACCCTCAAAATACAAAGATGCGGCAATTGCAAAAATCTGACCAAAGCAAGTTGTTGTTCAAGCGATGAAAGTATCGATCATCGGCCAGGGGTATGTTGGTCTTCCACTGGCTCTCGCAGCTGCAGAATCCGGTTTTGAAGTAATGGGGGTAGACACTAATTCCATCAAAGTCGAAAAACTCTTGTCTGGTATTTCCCCTGTTGAAGATATTACAGACCAATATTTAAAATCTCAATTAGGTGCGTACCGCCCGAGTAATGACTTTGCGGATATTCGGGGCTCTGAAATTGTAGTCTTTTGCCTACCTACTCCTTTGGATCAAAAAGGCGATCCAGACCATTCGAACTTATTGGTCGGAGCTAGTTCGGCAGCCGAATTCGTCTCTGATAACGCTTTAGTAATAAACGAATCCACTGTTTCGCCTGGATTCACTCGTCAGTGCTTCGCACCCTTATTTGCCGGGAGACAAATTGCGTTTTCTCCGGAGAGGGTTGACCCCTTGAATTCTTGGTGGAACCTGAAAAACACTACTAAATTGGTCGCAGGTTTAACAGAAACTGCCGGAAGGCGAGCCTCAGCATTTTATTCAAGATTCATTGACGATGTGGAAACATTCGATACGTTGGAAATAGTTGAGTGTGCAAAATTACTTGAAAATTCCTTTCGGCTTGTCAATATCTCGCTGATAAACGAATTCTCGCAGTTTTGTGACGCCTTAAATACGGATGTATATGAGGTTATAAGAGCCGCTTCCTCTAAACCGTATGGATTTATGCCATTCTTTCCAAGTGTAGGCGCGGGTGGGCACTGTATACCGGTGGATCCAATCTTTTTATCCTCTCATGCTCGAAAGTTGGGAAATCCACTTAATTTGGTAGAAATGGCAGTAAAAGTAAATGATGATAGAAGCACCTATTTGCTTTCTGTTGCTCAAAATCACTTGGGGACCTTAGGTGGGAAAAAGATCCTGTTGGTTGGAATCTCTTACAAAGCAAATATTTCCGACGTTCGGGAATCTTCGGCATTAAAATTACTTCAGAAATTAAGAGACGCAGGTGCAGAAGTGATTTGGCATGATGAAAAAGTTAAACAATGGAACAATGAATTTAGTTCTCCAATTGATGAACCGTGCGACATGGCAATCATCGCTCAAATTCACGATGGGGTCATGGTAGAGGCAATCGCCTCTAAAGTCTTGATTAGTCCTTCGGGAAGAAAAATTGATCATTTAACTTAAATTTTGGCAATAGTTGTATTGGACTATACATTATTTCGGTACTTGATTCATTGAAAAATAATTTTCCTGTTAATTTGGCTTTAAAGAATTGCGATAGCAAGAGTGATCTCAATAAAAAAATAGTCGCGCTACAAGCCCATGTGTGTGGCTTGGCGGTCGAAAGCGGGAACTGAAGCCCGAACTTCATCAAACGTGCCTATAGAAAGGATTCGCCCCTGTTCCAGATATATAATTTGATCTGCCTCTCTTACAGTTGAAAGCCTATGAGCTATGACAACGACAGTGACTTTGCCATTCAGCAATCTTAAGGTTTCGGTGATACTCGCTTCTGTTTCCCCATCGAGGGCACTGGTAGCTTCGTCTAAGATTAATATTGTCGGATTTGAATAAAGTGCTCGCGCTATTCCAAGCCTTTGCCTCTGCCCACCAGATAGGTTGGAACCATTTTCTCCGATTGGCGTATCTAAAGTCAAATTTTGAGTTGCAAGATTTAGTTCCGCCATCTGAAGAACGTTTATCACGAACTCATCCGATTCATTTCTAGGCGGATATCCAATCTCAACATTTTCACGAACTGTGCCAGAAGTGAGAAAAATTTCTTGAGGAACATACGACATGGCACCCGGCCAAACTCGAGCTGCCTCGTTTGGGGTCTTCCCTGATATCAATATTGAACCTGAGTCCGGCTCTAATATACCTAGCATTAAATCGACTAGGGTCGTTTTTCCCGAACCCGATCCCCCGACGATGGCAACATTGGATCCGGGTGCAATGGTGAGATTCAAACTTTCAATGCGAAAATTCTCATTTTCGGGATAAGAATATGAGCACTCCCTTATTTCGATTTTCCCTATGAAATCATTGGAGTCCCTACGAATTTCCTCATCATGCTTTGCGGGAGGTAGACAACTCTTCACATCCTGAAGATATTGATCCACTAATTCCGCGCTTGCAGAAGCCATCGAGATGACGGTTGTGGACTGCTGAACCCGCAGGGCCGCTGGAGCAAGTCGAGATGTCGCAACAAGGAAAATGGTGAGCATAGATGTGGCATGGACAGCATCCTTTGAAAACACCTCCGCAGCACCTAAAGCAACAGAACCTAAGACTATTGCGAGCTCCATCGAGTACTTATTAATATATGGCATAAATGATATTTGAGACCAGGTATCAGCAAGGGATTTCCGTAGTTCTCCAATCATATGAGCATAATAAGGTCTTCTATTTCTTATTACAGATTCCCGATATAAGTTTAGAACTTCGATGACCTTTGTATTATTGCTTATGCTCAACTCGGCATTCCTTAATCCAAGAGCGCGCATTTTACTTCTAGTCCACATATGGACAACCGTTCCTAAGAGTCCAAAAATTACGACTGAAATAATTGCTGTTGTTGGATCGACTATAATAAGGCAAGCCGCTGTAAGAGAGATAACAACCAGATCTGATAACAGTGTGACAGCTGAACCAAGTATGTGGATGATTGCATTTTTTAATCCGTCTCCAAGCAAGTATACGTATTCCTGTGTAGACCGCTTTTTCAAAGTTGTAAATTTCGAGTACAAAGTCTTTTCAATAAGTTCTTTCGAAAAATTTGCAGCTTTTTGAGACAGGAATCCTAATGTCATTCTAGTCATGAATACAGAAAGCACAGTCTTTAGTAGGAATAATGCTCCGGCCAATAAGCCCAAAATTCCAACTTGTTGTTGAAAGGTCAATGATTGTAAATGAAAGAATCTAACTGTTATGTCAACATGTGAATGGGCAGGCTTCGATTCAACCCCGCTTATAGCCAAAGCGGCAACGGATCCGGACAACAAAATTCCACCTAAATCAAGAAATCCAAGAATCACTTGAACTGTAATAAGTCGTATGTAGATACGCCTTTCGCAGAGATTTAGGTACCGATAGGACCGATAAAATGCGTCAAAAATCTTCATCACTTCACCTTTTGCCATTGAGGATGCATGAGAACAAGAACATTCCGACCCTGAAGCCTTTGACCTACTTTAATTCTAAAAATATCATCAGGAAAAAAAATGTCTGATTCAATCGACAAGGAATTTTGTTTTTCGTCAGTGGAAAAAAATTTCCAATTTCCAGAATTGTCCGTTAAGTAGTCGCTATCTGATTTCATTCCCTGAAGATAAAGCAATCGATCAGCACTGCATGTCAAGCCCAAATTACAAAGCAGTTTTCCCCAATCATATTTCCACAAATAGGGCTGAAAATTTGTCTTCTCAATTTCCTTCAAGTCCGAACCCCGAATTTCGGACTCTTTAAAGAGCCAACCGGTATTATTACTACGAAGAGCCTTCGAAAAATTGGTATTTCCATGCCTACTTATATTTTGTATATTAAATCCAGCTTTTCTCAAGCCACTAATTTCTACATCCAAACCCCTTTGCAAATCCCCATACTTCTCAATTAGAAAGAGGAAATCGGCATGAAATCCTATTTCGTGGTCCATCTCTTGTAAGTTCGCCAGCACTTTGTAATGCGCAGGTGTTGCGGTCCAATCTCTTGCAATTGGATGGGAACCAGGTGAAAATATAACCGACTGAATCCCTAAAGACTGCTCATATTTTCCGATCTCAGTAATATTGTCTAAAGTATGGTGCAAATCATGCTTCAATATGATTTTATTTTCTAGGGATTGGAGACTAGAAAGGTCTAAATTTCTTAAACTCGAAAAAGTATAGAGATCTGCAGAAACTTCTTTAAGGAAATTGATCGATTCGAATGCATTAAAACTCTTTTTTTGTTGGATAAAAAATCGTTTTTTGATTCTGTGTAAACTATTCCTCATTAACGTTCTCCTTCGGATTCGGCTCTCCGATTAGTTTCGAGAATGTTGCTTAGGTAAGTCAGGTACTTTGCCTCCTCCTTTTCAGAGCTATTCTCGATCAACAGTGCGCGCGAAGAGCTTCTCCTTGATTTCAAGAAAGCTGGATTCTCATATTTTAGAAGTAACAGTGCCAAGGATTTAGATTCGCCAGCCTGGAAGGTTTCCAAAAATCCTTCCACTTCTAACCTAACCATTTCTGGCAAATTTGAAGAAACTATCGCTAGACCTGCAGCAGAATATTCAAAAATTTTATTCGGGAGTGAGTATAGGTTGTTAAGTGACACCGGTTCGTAAGGCAAGATACCGATGTTGGCATACATTAGCGCCTCAACAACTTTGTTTTGGGCGACTGGGTTGAGAAATGAGACGGATGACTCTAAATCTTCACGAATCACTAATTCTCTCAATTCGGCTTCAAGTGGACCAAATCCGAGTAGATCAAGACGGAAATTGGAAGGCAAATATTGCATAGTTTGAATTAATGTGAAAAGCCCTCTACCTGGAAGGAATCCACCACTGTATACAATTCTGATGTTCGGAGAACTATTATCGGTCAATTCTGTATCTAGAGTACCGGCTGCCTGATATGAAATAGGGACGCTTGGGATATTTCGAATAACAACTCCATCCACGCCGTACCGATTTCGTAATTCGCTTTTGATACTTTCGTTCACAATTACCAGCCCGTCAATTTCTGATAATCCGTATTTCTCCACGGGAGTAAGAATTCTTTTTTCGAACCTTGTGATGCTAGTTGATTCTAGGTAGAGCTCGTGAGCGTCGTGAATATGAACAACTTTGTTTTTCTTGCTGTACTTTGCGGCACCTGGCAAACCTGGAAAATCGCAGCTAAAAACAAGGTCTGGTTCGATGTTCTGTAAGAGACGATTTGATTTAATCCAGAAATTGATCCAATTTCCAAGCCTTAACAGGGTTCGTGCTCCCCTTAAAAAAAAGGCTATTTCTACATTTTCACGTGCGTGAAGTAATTCCTTCTTGCGAAAACGAAACAAAGCTACAAATGATTTCAAGATCTTATGATATATTTTCTTCAAGGCATAGAACACACCAAAGTATTTCAAGAAAGTTCTAAGTTTTTCACGGGTTTGTTTTATCGGAAAGAGCAATACTGATCTCGAAATTTTAATGATTTCCAATATGACCAATCGAATTTCAGCGCGAATGAACCCTGGAATTTGATGAATGATAAGTCGGTCCGATTTGGTAAGCGTGCTTGAATCAAAGTTGTATGGAACAATCAAGTGCACTTCTCCAGCCAAGTTCAAGCATCTGTTTAAGGTTCTACCAAACCGCCCGAGTGGGGCGCCTTTCAAGGCAACAATCGCCACCTTTTTATCTTTCAGATTTGTCATGTCAGAACGTCACGTTACTTGGGTGTAAAAGCATTCCTGTTAAACCTTTAAAAAGAAGTTCTTGATCGCTGATTTTGGGCACGCTCGATACACTGTAAAAGGATGAATGTTCATGAAAAAAGTTGAATTCAGACCCACCGTCAGACACATAATTTTCAAATAAAATTTGCCTTTCCCGTGTGCGTACTGTGCAGTCGAAAACTTGCTGGAGTTGTGAGTTCTTCAAAAAAACTTCCCAGGACGTAACAAAACGTTTGAAATCGTGATCAGCCCGAATGTCGTCCATAAAATTTTTATGTAATCTTCCCGGGTTTTGAGAATTGACGTTAGCATCTTGTGTATACAAATCTGCCGTAACTAAGGTTTCATCATCTTCCCTTAGAGAAAACGTTGGGTCTGTAGAATCAAACATCCAATCCGTATTCCGAAGGTTCAAAGGAAACTCACTAGCTCCATGTCTAGAGGCAGATACGACTCTTATGCCATTCTTTTTGAAAAGGTTGATCTCCTCAGATACTATTTTTGAAACGTTCACATTCTTGGAGGAGATCTTGAGTAAGTCCAGATGGACACCAACCTCATGACCCAAATCTTGGATCTCATTGAGAGATTTATAATATTCGAGAGATTCACTTTTTGTGAGTTTAAGGGTTTCGCTTGGGTAGGCGAAAAAAGTTGCCTGAATCCCTAAAACCCATTCGATTTTTGCAAGCCGGACGGCCTTCCGTATATGGGAGTGTACGTCATGTTTTAAAAGAAAAAAACGCTTCCCATCTAACTTAGGTTTAGAAACCAGCTCTCGTACACTGAGGAACTGAAAACCAGATCTAACTGTTGAATCGACGAAATTTCGGAACTCGGATATTTGGCACGTTGCCATATAGAATCCCCAGGCTCCCTTAATAGACTCAACTCGATATAGAATGATAGCAGGGGTTTGAATACCTGTCGAGATTCACAACGGGAGGATTCTGTCTTGATTGGCTTTAAATTATGGAAAATTAGACATTTGGCAATAATAAAAAAAAGCTGCACAATCGACTTTGGTGGGCTAAGCATGCGAGTGCTGGTTAATGATCGCAGAGCTTACGTATTGTCCCGAAGTTCTGGCAAGGGCCTTCAACCTCACTTATTACATGCACTAATCCAACTTTCGTATCAAGAGAATTTTGATTATTTTCTAGACATAGGAGCAAATTACGGAGAGTTTGTGGCCAAAGTCAGCCCGAATATAGGGAGGAAGACTTTCGCCATCGAGGCTAGGCGTGACGTTTCTCTTCTGTTGAGAAAAACTTTTAGGGATTATCAAAAGATCCAAGTTGAAAATGTTGCAATCTTTTCAAAAAATCAAGAAGTGACTTTGTACAAGTTGCAAGGTTACAGCGGGGGGAATTCGTTACATAGCGCGCATTTAGCATCGCTTGATCCAAAAACTTGGTGGGGAACTAATGGAGTTATCAATTCGGAAAAAGTTCAGGGAATTACCCTAGATCACTTCTTCAAAATTCATGAACTGTCCTTTGAGAGTAATTTTTTGGTAAAGATAGACGTAGAAGGCCATGAAAAGGAAGTATGGGATGGTGCGAGCCTTGTCTTCTCCAAAGCAAACCTTATGTACATACTTTTAGAATTTAGCCCATTAATCCTCAACTCTGCTGGAAACGATCCAAAGGTATTTTGGAGACAGATTCAACAATTCCCAGGCATTATCCTTGATAAGAAATTCGATGAATCCAAGCTAGACATAGAACTTATGACATTGCCATTAGAACATCCAGATCAAGCAGTCGATGTTCTCATTAAAGTTTCGCCTCGAGGTATGAGATAATTTTTTCGCAGGCAAACCCATCCCCAAAAGCCTTACCCGTCTGTCCTTCTTTTCTGCGATTGACAATTGAGGGCAAATCATTCAAATCTTTAACTAGAATGTTCCAGTTGGCTTCTAACGTTTCGACCCATTCGGTTTCATTCCGCAGAGTGCTGCATAAAACGCCCAGAAAATAAGCCTCTTTTTGAAGGCCTCCAGAGTCAGTTATCAACCCCGCGCTCCCTGAAATCCAAGACATCATACTTCCATGATCAACTGGTTCGTGCAGCAAGACATTGGCTGGTAGTTGAATATCAAATTCTAAAATCATCTTGTTCAAGCGAGGGTGTATGAAAAGAATAACATTTTTCTCCAATCGCGAAATGGCACGAAAAATACCAAATAACCTTTCGAATGAATCAGTATTTGATGGCCTGTGAAGAGTCAGAACAAAATATTCACCCTTCTTTACGTCTATTGTAAGAAAATCTGCATCAGGTTTAACTTTGCTAGCCTTAAACATGTCATACATAACATCACCAACCAGAAAGCTTCGACTTGCGAGATTTTCGTCCGCAAGATTTTTCATAGAATGTGATGTTGGGGCAAATAGATAGTCAGATAAGTGGTCGCAAACTAACCTGTTCTGCTCTTCGGGCATTGATCTATCAAATGATCGCAATCCTGCTTCAATATGAGCTACTTTTATACCCTTTTTGACAGCAGAAATTGTCGCTGCCAACGTTGAATTTGTGTCACCATACACCAATACTATTTCTGGATTGAGACGATCAAGCTCACGATCTAAATTACTAATAATTAGAGAAATTTGTTCAAGGCTAGTTTCTTGGCCAACACCAAGATTCAATATTGGTGTTGGCATTTTCAATTCTGAAGTTACATTTTCAGACATACTTTTCGAATAGTGCTGTCCGGTGTCGATGTAGGAATGATCTAATTTAAATTTTTCAAACGCATTATGCATTGCGCTTAGCTTTATATATTGGGGTCTCGTCCCAACTACGCTTAAGTATCTCATATCATTAACCTACCTAAAAGTTGATTTTTTTCAAACCATCAAGGAAAAATGAAAATTTGGTTGCTGAAACATTGGTGCTAATTAAGGTAAGTTTGTCAGAAGAAATCGTTTTACCCTTCCACTTTCTTCCAAAATTCTCTACCTTCATTGCAACACTTGAGACGCTAGACCATTCTTCGGGATCAATTCGCAAAAAATAGTCTGCATCGGGCTCTAGCCCAGGGTCTACATACCCTCCAATAACTGGCAACCCGCATGCTAGATATAACCGAGTTTTTAAAGGAGTGCCCTCTTGCAAATGATTTCGATCCATCGCAAGTGATGAAATCCCTATGTCCATTGAACTTGTCATTTTCACCAAGGCCTCGTCGGTCAATTCACCAACAAAGTACACATTTTCATGATCCCTTTGTTTGAACGCCCCAACGATATAGAAGTCCACATTTGGGAGGTTTTTAGCCAAATCAAGAATTCTATCTAATCCGTGCCAGACCAAGTTTGGAGAACCGACGAACACCATCGTAAGCTTTGGTGACTTAATCCTAGAATGAGAAATATATTTGTCCAAATTAATCCCATTAGGGATGAAACATGAGTCTTGACTGCTACTCCGAATTAGCCGAAATTCATTTAAAATTTCATTTGTGACAGCAACTGCCCCAGTGCACCTTAGGAAACAAAGTCTTCGGGATATTGCCATATAAATGTATAAAAAAATAGATCTTCTTGAATATTCGTACAACCCTTTAAAGTTCAGTTCTAAGATAACCTTCATCTTCTTGAGTAGGAAAATCATGTCCGGAGGAAAAACTCCAAATCTAACATAGGTAAAATCAAAATTTTCTTCACACACTTTTCTGACAATTCTCATGCGTGCGAAATAGCGCGACACAATTCTTTGATATGGAAATACTTGTATATCTAACCCTAACGCTTTCCAGGAATTTGCGTCCTCTCTTGGACACGCTATAAAAAGAGTAGTTTGGATCCCATTCCTATTCCAAGCCTCTATTTGATCCAATACTTTCTGACTAACTCCAGACCTGACTCCATACCTCCAGTCATAAATATACGCAATTTTGTGCGACACACTTACCCCTTAATTTTTGTGTTATTCCAAAAAAATAAACACGCACCAGGATCCGGAAATTTCTTTCCACGTTCCAGATAAGCTATTTTTGTTGGTTTCGCTGAATGGAGAATTTCCCAAATTTCCTCATCTTGCAAGTCATCTGGTTTTTTGTTACCGCCGAATGTTTCAGTTACTGCAAGGTAAGACGCGGATCCCTTTGCAAATTCGATCGCATCCCTTAAATCCTCTGTGCTCAGCATATGTAAGACTTGGTTTGCCATAACCAAATCCACTCTTCTATTACCGTTTACAATAAAATCCTCGATCGTTGACGGTATTTGAGTGATAGCAATTTTGCGCTTCGAGAAGTGAAAATGTTCTGCAAGATGTCTACCCTGAAACTCATGTGGCTCAATGACTAAAATTTTTTTCACACTTGTTAATCGAGACGCCAATTGTAAAGCAAAAGTTCCTCTCCCTCCTCCTAGGTCAATTATCGATTCAATTCCATTTGTAAGACTTTCCAACTGACAACTGAGTAAATATGAGCGAAACCCAGCACTCACAAATTCATAGTCAAAAGCATTGCGATCGAGGGATTCCTCAATTGCTTCAACCCAACAGTTTATTTTTTTTGTATCAGCTTTTTGGCGGCTTGTGAGTAAGTCGTGGATTGCTTCTTTGATTTCCGGATGCAAAAAAAAGCAAGATCTATTAAAAATTATCTTGGCGTCGATATACTTTCCAAATAATAATTTTGAAAAAACTAACGCTTTTTGACTCTCTTTATCCTGAACATTGTAACCACTTAAGGCGATTTGACCATTTTCTTTGTGAAGAAAGGAAATATTTCTCGAGATACGAACTTTTTTGTTTTGGAAAAAAATGGATTTGGTCGATGGAAGAAGTGGCATAGTAATAGAGTGTAACAGTCCAAAGTTAAGAGCCAAGGTTTTTCGTGTGATTCTTACGATCGAAGCGTGTCTAAATAGGCGTGGGATGTCTTTTTTGCGGTTACGCTCATTGAACTTTCCTCGTGAGCATTGGTCATGAAATACGGGAACTTTGAGAACACTTTTACTTTACCCATTTTTTGAATATTTTTTCATTTTTGTACTCGAGCTATTTTTGGTGGATGATCTGAGAGTAGCTATTAAAATCACCTTCAAAATCAGAAATTAGCGCTGAGGTTGGGTTATTATTTGAGAGGACTATTGTTGATCGTATTGATAGATACGATGTATCTAAGTTGTGTCGGTAATGATTAGTTTCGATCGTATTTCATTTCCAATAATATCAATTTCTTCATTTCGCACAAGAGTGTAAATTTTTAAGGTAATCATTGGATCTGAATGCCCCAGAAATTTAGCAGCTGCTGTAACGTGAACATCATTTGTCTTAAGAAAATAGGCGTAAGTTTTTCTCAGTGAATGAATAGTCACCCCGTACCGAGACAAGGCGTTGGCAACAGCTTTTCGTGTCTTAGGAAAAGTTGTAAAGTGACCAAAATAAGGCACCTCACGAACTCCAGACTCGGTTTTTGTTACGCCATATTTACTCTTGTTTATGTGGACCTTCCCATCGTAGATGTCCTCTGCTGTCAACGCCACTGCTTCTCCCCATCTCAATCCGTGTAAAGCTAGAAATTTTATATTTTGGTCATATTTTCCAAAGTTGACACTAGAAACTTCCTCCCAGGTAAGAAATTTTTGAGGCTTAGGTCTAGATTTTGGTGCCTTAATGGAAGCAACAGGCGATTCACTCAGCAGGTCCCTCGTTATGGCTTCTCGATAAATAACTCTTGTGGCCATGAGAGTTTGGAAATAATTGGGTGGGGTGAGTGGCGATAACAGGTCTAGGAATTCACGCTTAGTAATCTCCGACATTTCCCGCTTACCGAGAGAATGCGAGACATTTCGCAGGTAAGCACCTCGATAGTTTTCAATCGTTTTCTTTGTCACAGGCAGAAAAGTCCAACAGTGGGAGGCAAATTCGTCTAAAAGCATTTCTCCGCCAATCAAGTTTCATAATATTTTATATAGGT
>Ga0208106_1000478_pt1 | contig 13284 bp, 19 predicted proteins | sample CryBogCBE25Jul08_FD_184577 | JGI IMG/M metagenome (GOLD analysis project Ga0208106, IMG submission 184577) | Freshwater microbial communities from Crystal Bog, Wisconsin, USA - CBE25Jul08 (SPAdes) | ecosystem: Environmental > Aquatic > Freshwater > Lake | place: Crystal Bog, Wisconsin, USA...
CCTGCTCCCTGTATGCTTCGAATCGTAAATGCTCCACATAATAACCACCAAGAAAACAAGAAAGAAGAAGAATGCAAGCCAGAGCAATTTTGACATATATATTAGGAGTAGGCATTACTTTTCGTCCAAGGGTTTAGTGGTAAGAACTCTAAGATAGCTTATCGTAATACCAATAATAAACATGGATATGCTATAGACTTTAGGGTCTATAAGATCTTGAATATAAACAGAGTTATCAGAGATAGCACCGAGCAAAAATAACAATGCAGAGAACCACATCGTCTTTGAGCGCAGTACTCCGCGCATCATCTTGTTCATTACTTCATCTTTTTAGGACGTGGCTTATTCTTAGATTTAGATTTACCAGCTTTTGAATAAGCAATCGCTACGGCCTGCTTAACAGGTTTGCCTGAGCGCACCTCTGTAGCAATATTTTTAGAAATAGTTTTTTTAGATGTTCCAGCTTTTAATGGCATAATTTATCCTATATAAACGTTGTGTTGAAAACAGTTTTGCTCAGCAATCCTGCGCTTTTTGATACCTGCATTTTCTTTACCACCCGCTATGTCCCACTTAGGAAACTCTTGTGCTGCAGCTTCCATGTTACCTTGTTTAATAAACTTAAGTAATGTAGAACGTTCAAAAGCACCACATCCTAGGTTATAAACAAAAGACACAAGGGCATCAAATTGGTTTTGACTTAAATTAGGACAATTGTAGTTAACACAGTTTTCTGCTGTCTCTAAATCTTTAGCTAATAATGATGTAGCTTGTCCCATAGTAATAGGACTCCCAGCTACACAACCATCACCAGGGACAATCAAGTGTCCATAGCCCACAGTAAGCTTTCCTGCTACATCGTCGTAAGGCATTGCACGAAAGCCTTCAAACGTTTTAATCTGTTCAATACCGTGATAAGAAGTCTTCATTAGGTTGCTGGAGTTTGTGCTGTTAAAATACCGTTAGTAAAAGTCATACTACCGTTGTGACCACCAGTCGTTAACTTAGCAGTAGCAATAGTGACAGAAATACCGTTGCTAGGCTGTACCACAGTACCTGTAATAGTTCCACCAGTAATAGCTACGTTGCTAGAGTTCTCTGTAGCCATTGTGCCAAGACCTAAGTTAGATCTAGCACCTGCTGCTGTAGAGGCTCCTGTACCACCTTGAATAATTGACCAAGTTTGATTACCAGTCTGAGCCTGTTGTACATAAGTACCCAAGTTATTAAACCAAGTTCTCCAAGGAAAGTTCTCACCAATCTCTGCTTGAGGAATTGGAGGCAGTAAATTAGATGCCACTTTCTACTCCTTCAGCGTAACCGTGCGCCTGTAAGTCTTTTAAGCACTTTTGAACTTTTTCACCAATGTCTGTACGGTAAGCAATAGAGTTAGGAATCTCAATCTTTTTCTTAATCTTGCCGTAAACGTTTTCACGAGCAGTTTCGATAGAATCACCAAGACCTACAACAGTGCAAACATAGTCACCAGCAGTTACAAACATAGGCTCATTCATCTTTAATTCGCCGTCAATCATGGCAGGACCTTTGCCCCACTGTGCTTCACACAGATGAACATCATTAACAGCGTCATCCATATCAATACCCCAAATAGGATAACCTGAGTTTTCCTTTTTAGTAATATGACTGAACGGATAGTCAGGAATAGTTACTACAACACCGGCAGCAACTTTGTCATACACTTTTAAAGTATCTTTGCCATCAATAAGATCAAGCATCCATTGTGCTGGATCACCTTTATGTAGACTTAATTGAATATTAAATAAAGGCCAACCAGGACGCATAGTAAATTCAAGAGGCCATGCTTGCCCCTGTTTATCAATAATACAATTAACGTCAATATAGCCAGTGTAACCAAGTCCATGTAACATGTCCTCTAAAGGTAATAGCATTTCTTTTGCTAGCTTAGAATCTTGTGTGTAGCGAACAATAGTACCTTGCTCACCAGTTGTAACACCAAGCTCACCATCCATTAGTTTCTTGTGTTCCCAAGACTCACAGAATTGTTTAGAGAAACCAGCAGAACCAAACCAACCACCTACACCAAACTCGATGCCAGGACGGAACTCTTGAAGAATAAACTTACCTTTAAATGACTTCTTTTTCTTCCAGTAACCAAGCATGTAGATCATGTCTGCAGCTGACTTAGCAACGTAAGACAAAGTCTTATCACCATCACCAATAGGTTTAGACACAAAGCGGCGAGGATTCTCAGTTACATAAGCAATCGCGTCATCATAGTTCTCGAACGTCTGGCTAGGAATAGTTTTAATTCCAGCTTTATTAAGAATCATCTCACCGTGGTCACGTTCTTGCTCCCAGCGGTTTGTATCAATAGATGGTCCAAAGATTGGATAACCTTTGTCGCGATAGCGTTCTAGTCCATGAATGTAGTATAAGTTATCTGTACAGAATATTAAATCTGCCCAGTTCATGTGATCTTCCCAATTGCTTACGCGCTTAATTAGACCACCATCACCTACTTCAGAACGACTACCATCTTTATTGTGACGAATAAACATCTTAACTTCGTGACCAAAATGTTGGCTACGAAGTGCAAACGAAAGGCCACAACCACAGCCTGATTGATCTATGATTAGTATTTTCATTGTTCTTGTTTATCTGTGATTTGCCCCATTGCTGCAGAACGTGCTGCAGACTGAGGTAATTTTTGTTTAAGTTGCTTAGATAAAACACGCTTAATACGCTTACCAACAGCCTCTGGATCTCCACCTTTTTGTACATCAGCTACTTGCTGACGCAATGTATTTAATTCTTCAGGTCTTAAAATATCGGTATCTACCAATAACTTTTCAACACGATTAAACTGAGCAGGAATATCTTTTGGCTCTAAGTTGGCAAAATAAGTATTAAGTTCTTTTTGTAGCAACTGCTTAGTCTCTGGCATTTCACTAATCATCTGACGAGCAAACTGTGTCGCTTCTGCTTTGCCATCAAAGCGAGAGATTAAACGAGGAATGTAGTCTTTAGCTTCAGCAATCTTTTCTTGTCTAAAAGCACTACGATAGTCCTTTTCAATTGCGCCAAAGCCTTGTTTATCTGTCCACTCAGCAAATGTATCTCGTAGATCATTACGAACCATATTCTTTTGCTGATTAGATAAAGCGCTAGGACCAGTAGCACCAGGCTTACCTGCCCACGAACGAATCTGACTATCGACAGTCTGGCCATAGCGTTGCTGTGAGCCTAAAGAACCTTGATCTGATTTTAAAATGCTAATCAAATGGTTTCTATCAGCTTTAGTGATTTGACCTTCTGCTACATACTCATCAAGCTTAGTCTGTAGACGCTGAAACTCAGGACTAACTGAGAAGCGCTGCGAAGGACTTTTAACAGTAACATTACCAACTTCTTGATACATTTCATCGCGAAGCACTTCAGATACTTTTTGCTTTTGACCAGTCTTAGGATCAACCTTAGCTTCTCTGACACCGATAGGTTCAAGCTTCTCTGTGTAACCAGCTGAGCGCTTAGGAGCACCAGGAACACTAAGATCTTCTTTACCAGTAGCTAGCGCTGTACCTGGTGTAATCTTTTCAGCTTCAACTTTACCAGATGGTGCATAAGCGCGTGCTTCTCCAAACTTAAATTCTTTAGCAAGGCGGTCTTGAGTTTCTTGTTGATTGACATTAAACTCTTGACCTTCAGTATAACCAGGTGTTCTAGGACCAAACTGCTTTTCTTGTCCAGCAGCTAGTCCAGCTTCTTTTTTAGCTAACGCAGCAGGACTTTCCATACCGCTTAACAAGTATTTAATATTTGATGGTGCAAGATTTCGCGCTATAGAAGGTAGTGCTTTTGTAAGTGCCTCAGATGGTGCACTAGAAACTAATCCAGTCATAACCTGAAGTAAACGACCACCACCTAAGGCTGCAGTAGCTTGTTCGCCTATTTCACCAAGCGCTCCGGCTACAAATCCTGTAGTTGCCCCAGTCGCAGTACCAGCACCAGGAATAACAGATCCTAAGGCACCACCAATTGCCATACCGGTTACACCAGCTTCACCCACGCGTTTAATGCGCTGACTGACTGGCATAGAAGCCTCAGGACCTGCTCCAAAGACTGCCTCTGTACCCTTGTCAACCATAGATTTATCTGTTGTCCCAGAAGCTGCCTTACCAAACTGACTCCATGGACCAGAGTCTTCCTCAGCAGGCGCTGTAGATGCAAATTGTTCCCAAGGAGCTGCCATTATTGGACCTTTTCCCAGTTTTCTTTCTTACTGGCATCACCACCTTTAAAGCGGTAGCCATCAATAATTGTCCCAGTCGATGGGGGTTTAACCGTTGCAAGACTGACACCAGCCATAGTACCTCTGCCAGTTTTCTTCATAGAATCAGTAACATCTTTAACGTTAAATGGAATAACTTTATCAAGCTTTGTTACTGCGTCATTTACCAGTTTTCTTTGCTCTTCTGTAGCAGCAGTTCTAGTGTTAAATTCTTTAGCTTCAATTTGAAGTTCTTGTTTAAGTTCAGCCAAGAATAAAGCGGCGTTAAGGCGGTTGTCACCTTCACGCGGAACTGCTTTTTGATACTGTTCCATCTTAGATGCTGTGGCAGCAGTTGCAAAACCACCACCAAGAGCTGTAGCCATATCTTTAGAAATACTAGATATCATTTGCTCCATTGCACGCTGATCTTGAGTTGTAAGATTTCTAGCAGACAAAGCTTCAAGACCTGTTAATATACCTTTTTGATCTTTACCAGTTAAACCAGCAAACGCGCCAAGCGTTGTATCACCAGGTAAATTAGCGATGTTTTCTAGTTTTGCAGTTGCTTGATTGACAGCACCAACAATGTTACTTGCGCGCTCACCAGCTGCACCAGAGCGAGCTACTTTAGATAGTGCGGTAGGTCCTTCACCTTCTTTAGGTGCAGATACATTGCCAGCAATAACTTGAGCAACTGTTTTACCTGCTAACGAAGGGTTAGCTTTAATTACATCAGCACTTACAACTGATTCAATCTTAGCGTTTGGATTGTCTTCAAACTTATCACGGATGCTCTTAGCATCTTTAGCACCAAACATCCAATATAAATCTTTATTTGTTTGTGAAGGTTTAAGACCAGCTGCTTTAATTTCTTTAACATTTTCAGCTTCAAGCAAGTTAGCTGCTTTATCTTGTGCTTTAGGATCTGCCAAGAAAGCTTTTTGATCAGCAGGTAATGACGGATCAAGCTTGCGTAAGTTAGCATAAGTAGATGGGGTAATTTGATATTTACCCATTGCACCAGTTTCTTTATTAACTGCAGAATAGTCGCCTTTGCTTTCCATAGCAGCGCGACCTTGCAAGAATGTAGTTGCTTCACCTCCAGGCGTTGTTGTAGCTTCGCCAGTGTCAGCAACAAATCGAGTACCTTTAGCTTCTGCAGCTTGAGTAGCAGCTTCACCAAACACAGTAACATATTTAGAACGAGATACTGGCATACCTAAGTCAGCCGCAATCTTAAGGTCAGCTCGAGCGTTGTCCACATTTTTATTTTGAACGTTAGACAGGGCAGTCATACCTTGAATAGTAAGTTGCTGCGCTTTTAAGTTCTCTTCTTGAGTTTTTGCCATATCACCAAGATTTTTCTTAGCTTGCTCAAAAGAAATGTTAGGATCTTTTAACATCTTTTTTACTAATAAATTAGTAGCGGTATCTTTAACAGTAGAATCAACAATGGCATTTAAATCTTCCATTGATTTAGCGCCTGGAAGTAGCTGACCAGCATAAGACATCTGAGCTTGCGCAGTAGCAATCTTATTAAGTTCTTGTGCCGAATTATTTTTAGCTAATTCACCAGATTGCTTTTGAAAAGAATAAGCAAGTGAGCCAAGTCCTTTTTGACTAGCTAATACAGATGCTTTATTTAAAGCACCTTGTTGTTGCTCTGGTGTTAACTGTGAAGCATCAGTACCTGCATAGACTTGCTGAAGAATGTTAGACTGAGCGATGTCAGTACCAACTTCTCGACCTGTTTGAATACCTGAGACTAGAGCCTCAAATGGTGTTTGTGCCATATTATTCCTTAGATCATCATTGACATATAGGAAGCTGCTGTATCAGCAGAAACAGGATTCATAGCTCCTTGCGCCAATTGTTCTGATGAATATCCTCCCAAGCCTGTACTGCTTCCTCCGCCACCGAAAACACTTCCACTGCCACCAAAGATACCAGAAGAGTATAATCCTTGACCGATTAAACCTGTTAAGCCAAGACCAAGAGCAGCATTCTGCTGTTGAATTTGATTCTGTAAAGAAGCTTGTTGTAACTGTTGGCCATACTGAGCCTGAGAAGCAGCGGCAGGAGTTTCAGTAGTAGCACCAGACAGCGTACCTAATTGGTTATACAGTTGGTTATAATAACTATTAAAAATGTTTTGGCCATAGCCTTGCAAAGCAGCAGCCTGAGCACCAGACTGCAAAGTACCTGAAGCAGCTCCAGCAGCTTGTGCAGCAGCAGTACCTTGTTGTAAAGTCTGTTGATAACCAGGCTGTGACAAAGCCATAGAAGGTGTTGTCATTAGTTGTTGTAATGACTGAGCAGCCTGTTGGCGACCACCTAAAGCACCAAATGGGTCATACTGAGAATAGGGAGGTGCTGAAGGGACAGATACTCCCCCACCGCCACCACCGAAAATACCGCTGACTGAACCACCCATGATTACTCCTTAAATAAATTTGCTATATATTTTTTCAATGAACTTGTATCCTAAATATTCAAATAACCTAGAGTTATCTAAATGAACTTTAGTGGTACACATGATTTTATTAACGTTCAGGCTCTTAAGATACTGTTCAGCGAATTGGAACAGTTTAATGCCTGTCCTACCTTTTCTATACTGTTTACGTAAGAAGTAAATATCTTCATAAGCAGTTAAACACGATTTGACGTGAAGACCTGGGGAGACCATAAAGATCATATATCCAACCAGTTCTCCGTCACTACGGCAGGTAACTACTTTAACAGCACCTGCTTGTTCTAATTTAATGTATTGGTCCCAGTCAGGATCTAAATCATACTGAGTTGCTACTGGACTACCAAGCTCTTCATAATGTTCAGGTAGGAGAGGTTTCATTTCAGGTAACATCTCTGAATACTTCTCTGCCTGGTACGTTATCATCGCTATGTCCTATATTGTAACTGTGTCGGTTCCGACTGTTCTAATTCACCAATATCAAAGTCAACTTCAGCTGCTTGCAATCTTAATGGTTGATTGTCTGTGCAGAGAAATTCCCAAGACCTACGACGAGCTGCACCAGTCTGATAAATCTGTGGGCGAGTCTTGTCTAGGTTTACTGCTCTATACGGAGAATAACTTTGATAGTCATTATCCGAATGTCTAATGTTCATTGTAGCAGGTACTTTATCTCCTACTATTTCAACACGTTGGAAGAACTTACGTTTAGTAGTTCCGCCATCAATAATGTCTGTTACGGTACGGTAGTAAATTGGAGCACCAGCATCATTATACACGTGATCTGACATAATGTACAGTGTTCCGTTATCGTCATCTAAAACGTAATAAGTATCGCTAATCTGGGCAAAAAAGCTTGGGCGGAAATACTGCTCAGCATAAATACCAGGAACGCCAGAGTCAGCATCCCCAATAGCCCACATGGTCCATTGAGTCCAAACTTTCTCATTTACATCGTATACTATTGTAACATTTAAATCAGCTAAAGTCAAGACATAAAAGGTGTGTCCGTTGATACGGAAAGAGTAGGCTCTGATGTCTGTTAGTGTGCTATTCTGTAGAATACGGTCAATATAAGGTGTAGAGATCTTGGTAGGGCTAACTCCTGAAATAGCATAAACAGAAGGACCAGCGTCCCTTGAAGTACCTACCCAGACTACAATGTTTTCAAACGCTACAATAGAAGTTCCGTTGGCACAGCCTAGTTCAATCTTGTAAGTAGGGGAGTTAGCCAAAGGAGAACCTGGATAAGTTCCTGCATCGTAGAACCAGTCAATAGACCACTGACCAAAGGTAACAATGTAGTTTAAGTGCTTGGCAATACCTACTAACTGGTCTGGTTCAGACTCAGCAGTGATGTAGTTTAAAGCATTCCATGATCTAGGATTATTAGGATCACTAGTATAGATTTGACCATTAGGACTAGCGATAACTGTGTAGGTATCTAAGTAAGCTACGCCAGGAACTAGAGGACCTGAAGGAAAGCCAGTCAGAGACGCTGTAGCGGTAGCTCCAGTGCCTGTTGGGTCGCTAATGGTAACAGTTAGAGTATCTGATGTAGTGTAACCTGAGCCACCGTTAGTAATGTTAATACTGGTTACTACACCAGAAGTAATGTTTACTGTACCAGTAGCCGTTGTACCGCCACCTGCAGGAGCTGAAAAGGTCACTGTAGGTGCTGTGTAGCCTGAACCACCAGTTAGAATAGTAGTACCACCAATAGAGCTATTATCTACTAAAGCAAACACACCAGTAGCAGGATTATAAGTATAACCATTTACTTGATTGTGCATAAACAGATAAGTACTGTTTAGAGTCTGCTCAAAGTAAACTTGCTGAACTACTCCACCGATAGTACCAGTCATAGTACCGATAGTAGTACGAGCATAGGTGGTAGGATTAACTTGGTAGACTACGTTGTTAATAACGATGTATAGATAGTTATTAAAGTAATAAATGCCCTGAGCCTGTGCAGAAGGCAAAGCAGGACTAGTTGTAATTGCAGTTAGACCAGGACGCTTAACAAACTCACGTTTACCGTTAAGCATCTCAAAATAGCCATTCACACACTTAGAGTCAGTGTTTAAATAGCCATTACGAGTCTCGATAGGTTGAGACAGCGGTATTCTAACAATAGGCATTAGTTAGGTTTTCCAAAAGTTACGTTAGCCATGCGAAGGTCAGCTTGGAAGAATGTAGAAGTGCTCTCAACGTCCCAATCAGACAACTGGTCTTCATAGGTCTTAGCACGAGCTGCAATCTCTGCTCTGTGGTTCTGTGGTACAGAATACTCAATAGCCAGTTGATCAGCTAAGTTCCATACAAGAGTATTCATCCACTCGTTAGGGAAGTTAGGAACTTGACTACCAGTAGTAATATCCGCTAAAGGAATCTGAGCCATAAAATACAACTCATAGGTTGTAGCTGCATTGTTGTCTGGAGTCAGATAGACATACATGTTACCTGTGTTCTGTTCAATCTGGTAGTACACAGAGTTAGCAACACCTGTAGAGAACTTAGAACCTAAGAAGTTATACTCTTGCTGACTAAGGATCTGCATAGGAGTATCTACTTCAGGGCTTACGCTAGTATTACGCAACCAAGCTTGGATAACCTTTAAAGGCTTATCGACTTGCAAGTCTGTGTTGTACTGTGCAGGGCCAATAGAGTACTGTGTCTGACCGTTAACTAAAGGCAGCACATATTGGGTTACTGTCCATAACTTTAAACCTTTAGTAGCCATTTGTTTAATGTAAAGATTTAAGGCTAAAGACGCATTAGATACTGTAGCAGCATCTGGGGTATCACCAAGTTCTAGTACACCTAACTTGCGTAAGGCTAACTGGATAACTTGATCCCTCGTCACAGTAAAGACAGTACTCATCATTAACTCCCAAAGATCATACGAAGGGCTTTATCTAAGCCGATAGTTTGTGCAAGAACAACAGCTAAAGCACCAACAGCAATATATTTAATTTGAGCCAGGTTCTTCTCAATAGCAGTCATCGTCCTTTTTAGGTCGATATTACTACTACGAAGTTCTTTAATATCCTCTTCGTGGTTATCTGTTCGTACCTCTAGGCGAACAACTCTATTTTCAAGTAGATCTGACACGGTTAATAAATCCTTTAGTTATTATATTTTAGTAAAATTAATTGCTATAGATATTCTATCTTCATCACTATTACTGGGTTCTACCCAGTGACTTAAATATGATGGAAACACACATAAATCACCTTGACTAGGTTGAAACATGTATACTCCAAAATTACCATCTACTTGATCATTTAATGGATAATGCTCTGATGGTGTTGGATTTTTAAATAAAATCTTACCACTATCTTTTGGTGTTTTAATATACAAAACTGCAGATAAGCTGCATTGTGGATGTATATGTGGTCTATTAGAAGAACCTTTTTTATTAATGTTTACCCAAAAATTCTCAAACTTAATAGGTGTTTGTATGTCATTTGCTATATTGTTTACAGCACTTAACAACACATCATAAAATTCTGGAAATTTTTCTTTAAACTTGTTCTCATCAAAAGAAGGACTTTGATAACCACCTTCATTAGATACAACAACTGTTTTAACAATACTTTTTAACTTTTGACACTGCAATGCTGCATTAGATGTGTCTACTCCTAAGTTGGTAAACCAAATTGAAGTTGTAAAAGGAGTAACTTTATTTAACATTTATCTGCAGCAAATACATTAACAAAAACTGTTCCATTTTCCAACGCTACAATTTCATGCCATTCGTTTGCAGGTAAATTTAAAGGTTGGCTATATTTATCAATAGTATAACTACGACCTTCAAGATACACATTACAAGAACCATTATGGCAAATTGTTAAATGGCTATATAAATGCTGGTGTTTAGGTAGACCCTGCCCCTTATTAACATGATACACATTAAGCTGTGCACCATCATAAGTAAAACTATGTACAGGATCTACGTAGGCTACCATTATGCTGTTTGAACACCTGTAGCTGTTGGTTGTGGTAATACTTGTTTTGGTGGATCAGTTGGTTCAGGTTGATTTGTAGTTAATACTGTACCGTTCCAAGTAAAACCAATTTGACCAGCACCCATTACTTCGGTTAATACCCAAGTAGTTTTATCAGCACTTGGTAACCAAAGTAAAGCTGGTGTTGTTGCTTGAACTAATGCTGTTGAACCTTCAGGTGGATTCCAATCAGGACCACCGTCCCAAACAACACAATCAGTTACAACATTGTTTTGCACTATTAAATAATTTTGAATTGTCATTTTGTTTTACCATTCCACAATAATTAAGCCACCCTTGCCACTACTACCGCCATACCCTGCACCACCACCACCACCGCCCCAAGCGTAGCCTGTTCCAGGCCATCCATAGCCACCTAAAGGCCAACCTGGAGAACCTGGTTGTGGATTGCAACTAGTAGTAATACCGCCTGTACCACCGCTTATCCCTGGAAGGTTTAAAGCGCCGCCACTTCCTGTGCCACCAGAACCACCAGTACCATAACGTGCATTTCCACCACCACCACCGTTAGCAGTAACTGTGCTAAAGGTACTATTACCACCAGAACCGCCATCAGAGGTGTAGCTACCGCCACCACCGCCAAGACCACCAACAGTAGCAGTAATCGTACTACCAGGGGTCAAACCTGTTAAAAAACCAATTTGAACACCCCCACCGCCACCACCGCCACCAAGGTTACTATACCAACCACCACCAGAACCACCACCACCACCGCCTACGCAAGTTACTTTTACACCAGTAACGCCAGCAGGTACTGTAAAGGTTCCAGAAGATGTGAAGACTTGACCGTTTACATAGGAAGAAGCAGCACTAGTTTGAACTGTAGAATCTGGAAAAGTTACTCCAGTACTACCCATCGATGTTGACATATATAATTAACTCCTATAATTAAGGTGTACCAGCAGACTTAACAGTCGCTAACGCTGTAAAGTTGCCAGAAGAATCTAACGAAGCAATCTGTGTTGTTCCGTAATAAAAATAAAGTTTACCGCTAACTTCTTTAATACTAAAGTTAGTAGTAATAAGATTGTTAGCATTAGTTACAGTAGTTAGTGTGTTGCTAACTGTGACAGTACCTGAACTACCAGATAAACCAATACCTGAACCAGCATTTAATGCAACAACGCCAGCATTGCTTACTGTAACTGCTCCAGTGTTGCCAGATACTGCAATACCTGTACCAGCATAAATGTCAGTAACGTTATCCGCACCACGAAGATCATTTAAGCTTCCTGCAGTGATACGTTGCTGCACAGCATCGCTTGTAGCAAAAGACTGTGCAGTAGTGCCTTCTTGTCCACGAACTATAGTAAGAACGTCCCCGCTACGAGCTGTACAATAAGCAATCTCCATATAGCCAAACTGTTGACTAATAAGCGTAATAGGAAAGTATTGCCCGCCAGTAGGATTAGGAAACAACGATCCTGTTCCACCGTTGACATACAAAGTTGTAGCAGTAGAAGTAATTGGATAAACCAATCCTGTTCCTGCGTTGTTAGAAAATAATGGATATCCCATTGCTTATCCTAAAAGTTGAGTGTTAAATTCATAACCGTTACAGACTTTTAAATTATCGTCCATAGCAGGTAAAAAAACAAAAAGCCATTCTGGTTCTGGTCTAGTAAACGGAGGAGCCTGGTAATCAGGAACACCTCGTACAAAGTCTTGTGGCTGTCTTGGTTCCCAGCAGCGGTCATCTACCTTTAAACCGTCCCAACGTTGACGAAGCTCAGAAGCCTTTACCTGACGACCACACTGGTCGCATAAGGCCTTCCAATCACCTCTGTCGTATCTTGGTTTATAGCTCATGTTAGATCAGGTTAGAGTCTGCAGTGTAAACAGGCAAGTCACCAATAGCTACATATACGTTACCATACGAAGTAGTAGCTGTCATCTCTAAACGATAAGTATTCTCATTTAAACCATTGATGACACGCTGAGAAACGTTAGCACCGCTAATAACAGGAGAACCTGAAAGAATAGCAGATGGGTTAGTATCTGTACCATTCATGGTAATAGCTACACAACTAGCAGAGGAGATGGTCTCTGCAGGGTCTAATACCTGACTGTAGTTAAAAGTAAATAACTCATTCTCGCCAGTTATTTTATATGTAAAGCTATTTGCCATTATTTTTATCCAAGAAAATAGTCCTGATTTTAACCAAATCTATCTTACGAATACGCTCGATAGCATAATATACGTTGCTAGACACTGCTCCAAATATAGGGGCAAGTGAGGCCAGCAAACTTGTGAATCCTGTTACAGCAACAGTAAGTAATTTTGGTAATAATTTAGCTAGTCTTATTATACCAGAAACTGCTACAAAAATCAACTTATTTGCTCTTTTTACCAAGCTAGTAGTATTAGATACAACTACCGATAAAGTACGTCCAAATATTACATGTCTAGCTAAACTGACCGTAGCAGATACTGCATCTGATATAGTCTTATAAATACCTCTAATAGTGCTAATTGTTGCCGTAGAAACAACACTAAAGGTTTTAGGTAATAACTTAAACAGGGATACTAC
>Ga0208106_1000486_pt1 | contig 13223 bp, 9 predicted proteins | sample CryBogCBE25Jul08_FD_184577 | JGI IMG/M metagenome (GOLD analysis project Ga0208106, IMG submission 184577) | Freshwater microbial communities from Crystal Bog, Wisconsin, USA - CBE25Jul08 (SPAdes) | ecosystem: Environmental > Aquatic > Freshwater > Lake | place: Crystal Bog, Wisconsin, USA...
TTCATAAACAAAACTTAGATTTAGAAAGAATAAATAATGACAAAGTCAAATTATTTTCGATTATAAGTCATGATTTGCGCGGCCCATCAAAAAACTTGCAACTCATTTTCAAAGCAGTAACTGATAATAAACTACCGTTCAGCTCCTTAGAAAGTCAAATACCAAATATTCTTAAAAACACAACTAATTTAGTTGATACATTAGAAAGTTTATTAAATTGGTCAGCTTCACAATTAAGAGGTATCAAAGCGAATAAAATTTTACTTGATATAAACGAAGCCGTGGAAAATAATATCCATCTTTTTGAAGATCAGGCTCATAAAAAAAATATAACTCTTCAAAATAATTGCCATTCCATAATGGTATCTTTTGATAAGAATCATCTAGAAATGATTCTAAGAAATTTAACTAGTAATGCAATTAAATTCTCTAAGCAGAGCTCTCGCATACAATTCAATCTTAGTGAAACAAGCGATTATTTAGAAATATGTGTTGTTGACCAGGGGATAGGACTAACTGAAATTCAAATTCAAAATATTTTGAACAAGAATGGAGTTAAAAGTACCGTTGGTACCATTGGAGAAAAAGGAATTGGGTTAGGACTGATCTTAACAAAAGAAATTATTGAAATAAACGATGGAAGTTTTTATGTGAAAAGCGATTTAAATCATGGAACAACAATAAGCTTCACTATTCCAAAAGCAATTTAATGAGTGAACAAGTTAATAGCCCGTCAATTACTAATATTGCAATTCTTGCAAATCCACTTGCTGGGAAAGGTGATTCACTTCAAATAGTAGCTTGGCTGGAAATTGAGTTAATAAAAAAAAATATTGAATTTATTGTTTTTAAAAATCAGTGGCCCGATAATTTCGATTCGTTTTCGGATATCTGGATAATGGGCGGAGATGGCAGCATTAATTATTTCATTAATCGATTTCAAAATTGCAAAATCCCAATTACACTTTTTAAAACTGGAACTGGAAATGATTTTTCTTGGAAATTATATGGAGATGCATCGAATAAACAAATATTTGAAACCGCTTTATTGTCCAAAGCAAAGCCAGTAGATGCAGGTAAATGTAATAACAACCTTTATATCAACAGTTTCGGAATCGGATTTGATGGAGAAATTTTAAAATCAATGAATGCTATCCGCTTTTTGGGAGGACATATCGGATATATGATTGCTGTTATTTTAAAAATCTTGGGGTTTCGGGAAAAAAAATTCAATATTAAATTTGAAAATGAACAATGGGAAGATAAATTCCTTCTCCTCATCATCAATAACTCTTCTAGAGCTGGTGGTGGTTTTATGATTACCCCAAATGCAGCAATCAATGATGGATTATTGGATTTGTTTATGTGTAAAGAACTTTCTGTTATTCAAAGACTTAGATATTTACCTGTTCTTAAATCTGGCAAACATATCGGTCTTCCGTTTACTATTGAAAGAAAAGGAAAATCCTTTCGAATAGAAGCAGAGAAAGAATTACCAATTCAATTAGATGGTGAATTGCTTTTCGCAAAATCAATTCAGGTTACTATTTTGCCTAACCAGTTTTACTTTCGGTATTAATAAATTAGGGGGGAATTAACCACCCCTAATTGGAATAAAACTAATCGCTATCTTCTAAATGCAAATGCTGGTGGTGTGCCCCAGCAGCAACATGTAAGGCAAATGCCGCAATAGCAGTGTCTTTCAATAGATTAATAAAGGCTAACATCTTCATTTCTTTATCACCAGCGTTTAACCAGTTTGGCAAGTGAATCAAGATCACAAAAAGAAATAGTAAAATGGCGAGGGCATAACCAAAAATCTTCACCATTTGGTTCGTTAAAAAAGAAATCCCAACCAAAATAAAGGCTGTGCCAACAAAATAAGCAATCATGATCCCCCCTGGAACATAAGAAGGAATAAACACAACCAAATCTCTAGGGTTAATGAAATAAAAAACACCAAAAACAATCATCACCACCGCAAGTAGGTAGATGGCGATTCTGGATACAATGTGGTATTGATGCATAACTTAAAGTTTTATTAAATAAAAGTTACGACAATAATTCACGAATTACAAAAAAAATCCTAGGAAATTTATATTAAATAATTGGTTTACAAACAGATGGAAAAAATCAATAAAAACTTGACCAATTATGATTGATCAACTTCTATTTTATCAGTTCGGCGGGTGCCGCTATACAATTCATACTCTAACAAACGACAATCAATAGTTGCATTATAAAATTCAATTCTTCGGCTAGGCTTAAGTCGAATTTTCTTTGCCAAATCAAGATTTCCTGTAAAAACATAACCTGTATATCCTTTACACTGATTTTTTAGAAAATCGCCAATTCTTGCATAAGTAGCATTCAATTCAATTTCATCCCCCAATCTTTCGCCATATTCAGGGTTAAACATAATAATAGCACCTTCCTGAGAGGGTATATTCGTTGACGCAAAATCGCATACTTCAAAATCTATTAAATCCTCCACTCCTGCTATGGCTGCATTCATTTTGGCGATGGAAATTGCTTTATCACTTAAATCAGATGCAATAATTTTTAATCCTGCTGGAATATGAATTTGAGCCTCTAGTTTTTCACGAAAATCTAAATAATATTCCTGTTGGTAACCTTTGATATGCATAAAAGCATAATTGGTTCTTAATAGTCCCGGAACACGGTTAGTGGCAATCAAAGCGGCTTCAATTGCCAAAGTTCCAGAACCACACATCGGATTGATAAATGGTGACGTTTTATTCCATTTAGTAGAAAGGATAGTTGCAGCTGCAAGAGCTTCTAACATAGGTGCTTTCCCAGGTAATTTTCGATAGCCATGCTTGGCTAAGGTTTCTCCAGAGGTATCTAAAAATATTTCCGCCTCTTCATGTTTCCAGAAAAGATATACAACAGCACCTGTTAATTCAGATCCTGAGCTAGGTCTTGAATTGGTTGTCTCACGCATCCTATCCACAATAGCATCTTTTACACGTAGATTGGCAAATAGGTTGGTTTGTATGGTAGTATGAAACACATTACTGGTTACTGAAAAATATCCATCCGCCTGAATCAATTTTTCCCATTCTAAAGTCACCAAATTTTTATATAACTCGTCAGGATCGTTGCAAATGAAGCTTTTTAAAGAATACATCACCTGACTTGCACATCTTAAATGCAGGTTCAGTTTTATACAATCAATTACGGTACCCGTAATTTCTACACCAGTTTGAAAAGTTCTATCAATTTCGAAGCCTAATTCCTTCACTTCTTTAGTAAGTGCTGATGACAGCCATTTATGACAGGTAATAATTATTTTGCTTTTTGTATGAAACACTTGCATCATACAAACTTAAACTTATTTCCAAACCATTACGACCATTCCTGCAAATATCAAGCTTGCACTTAAAATAATCTTTGGGGTTAAAGGTTCTTTCAAAAAGATAAACGCTAATAATAGAGTAATCACAATACTGGTTTTATCTACCACATTTACTTCCGATACCTTACCCAATTGCATGGCTCGGTAATAAAATAACCAGGATAACCCTGTGGCAATAGCTGAAAAGATTAGCATTATCCAATTCTGTTTGGATAAATGGAATATGCCATCAGCTTTAGACCTGAAAAAAACAAATCCCCAAGTAATTAGGAAGACAAAGAAAGTTCGAATAGCTGTGGCCAGATCAGAATCAATAGATTTTAGTCCAAGTTTTCCAAATATGGCAGTAAGAGCCGCAAATAATGCAGATAGCAATGCATATATGATCCATGTTTGCATATTTAACCTTTTTATTTTAAAAGAAAGAGTTTCCCATTCGTCATAAATTTCCGATATTCAAATTGATTCTTGCAATTATTAAACAGCTTATAACGATTAAATGGACAAACGTAGTTTTTTAAAAGGTTTAGCAATGATTGGCCTAGGCTCTTCATTTAAAACAGACAGTTTTCACAGCTTGTTAAGTTCTATGGAAAACAAATCTGCCATGGAATTGTCTTTTGATGAAAATTTTTGGGAATCTATCAGGAGTCATTACCAGCTAAAACCAGATTATATAAATCTGGAAAATGGTTATTATAATATTTTACCAAAACCCATTCTTGAAAAATTTGTAGCCCATGTAAGAGAAGTAAACTATCAAGGATCTTATTATATGCGAACCGTGCAATTCGATAATAAAAAAAGCATGGTATCGAAATTAGCAAAAATTGCTGGCTGTAGTGAAGATGAGCTGGTATTAACTAGGAATACTACAGAATCCCTCGACATGATTATAGGTGGATTCCCTTGGCAGGCAGGTGATGAAGCCATTATGGCTGAACAAGACTATGGTTCTATGTTAGAAATGTTTAAGCAATCAGCCAAAAGGTTTGGTATTACCAATAAGGTTTTATCGATCCCCAACCATCCGAAAAACGATGAGGAAATTGTTCAGTTATACGCAAATGCCATTACGCCTAAAACAAGATTATTAATGATCCCTCAGATGGTAAATATTACGGGACAGATTTTACCAGTTCAAAAAATCTGTGATATGGCTCACAGTAAAGGGGTAGAAGTGATGGTTGATGGTGCCCACGCTTTTGCCCATATTCAATTTAATTTATCCGATTTGCATTGCGATTATTATGGCGCAAGCTTACATAAATGGCTTAGTGTTCCATTAGGATCCGGTATTTTATACGTACGTAAAGAAAAAATAAAAAAGATCTGGCCCTTACTTGCCGAAAATGATTCACTCGAAACAATTAGTCGATTAAACCATATTGGAACTCATCCAGTACATACAGATCTCGCCATTGCTGATGCAATTGATTATTATTTAAAATTGGGTGCTGAAAAAAAAGAAGCAAGACTTAGATACTTACAACAGTATTGGACTACTAAAGTGCGAGGCATAGGAAAGATTCAAGTTAATACTCCCGTTCAACCTGAAAGATCTTGCGCGATTGCCAATGTTGGTATAGAAGGGATGAAACCTGGAACACTTGCTGAAGTTCTTTTGAAAAAATACCAAATATATACCGTTGCAATCGATGGAGCAAACGTACACGGTTGCAGAATAACTCCAAACGTTTTTACATTAACTAAGGACTTAGATGCGCTGGTACTTGCTTTGAAGGAACTGAGTTAATTAATACAATCCAGAATTTGTTAAAATAAAGAACCCCCTAAAATTTAGAGGGTTCTTATAAAGGCTACAGATTAAATGCTGTAAAAATGATTCGACTTTTTTCAAGCAAACCATTTTATTGGGAGCTAACTTATATTTTTACTTATGGGTTTATTAATCTCGGTATAATTTTTTGGCAGGATGCAAATAAAATATAATTAATGCTACCACGATTATTGAACCATATATTTCGAATGCCATGATCTTAGTTTTAGTTGGTTTTGTTTCTCATTAAGCACTGTAAAAGTGCAATACTTACTGTCCGTCAGAAATACCAACTAATCTGTATTTAGTATAATTATTTCGTCATTTAATTGATGAATTAATTTCATTTCAGCTATTCCATAGTATTTAAATCTTGCATAAACGGAAAGATGTAAATTCGCATGATTCAATCGTTTATAAGGAAAAAACAAGCTATGCAGGAGCTTTTAAAACAGTTTAGTAAAAATTTTGATGGCCAATTCTATTTTGATACTACCATGCGTACATTATATGCCACAGATGCCTCGGCATATCGAGAAATGCCTCTTGCAGTTGCCATTCCAAAGTCAATTCAGGGAATTAAAGAACTGATCCGTTTTGCTTCAGAAAATCATACTTCATTAATTCCAAGAACTGCAGGGACTTCACTTGCTGGTCAGGTTGTTGGCAGTGGCATTATTGTAGATGTATCTAAGCATTTTACGGAGATTATTGAATTAAATGAGGCTGAGCAGTGGGTAAGGGTGCAACCTGGTGTGATAAGAGATGAGTTAAATATGTTTCTAAAGCCCTATGGCTTGTTATTTGGTCCAGAAACTTCTACTGCCAATAGAGCCATGGTGGGCGGCATGGTTGGGAATAATTCATGTGGCAGTAATTCGGTAGTTTATAGAAGTACCAGAGAACACTTAATAGAAGTTAAAGCAATTCTGAGTGATGGTTCTGAGGCTGTTTTTAAAGAACTTAATCTTGAGGCATTTCATGAAAAATGTGAGGGAACCAATTTGGAAGCAGCTATATATAGATCAATGAGATCAATGCTTAGCAACTATGACAATCAAGTTGAAATAAGAAAAGAGTTTCCTAAGAAATCGGTTGAAAGAAGAAATACAGGATATGCAATAGACGTTTTACTGGAAACAGCACCTTTTACTGCGGGGGAACCTAATTTTAATTTCTGTAAATTATTAGCAGGATCAGAAGGCACACTAGCATTTATCACTGAAATTAAATTAAACCTAATTCCACTTCCTCCAAAAGAACAGGGATTACTTTGTGTTCACTTTAATACAATTGATGAAGCATTGCGGGCAAATTTAATCGCATTACAATACCAACCTTCCGCAAGTGAACTCATTGACCATTATATTTTAGAATGTACTAAAGACAATATTGAACAAAATAAAAATCGTTTTTTCGTTCAAGGTGATCCTGGAGCTATTCTTGTTATTGAGTTTGCTAGAAATACAAAGGAAGAAGTTATTGAGATTGCAAGAAATGTTGAAAAGGATATGCGCACAGCCGGTTTTGGATACCACTTTCCACTCCTATTTGGGGCAGATACCAAAAAAATATGGACTTTAAGAAAAGCAGGATTGGGTTTATTAAGCAATCTTCCTGGAGATGCGAAAGCAGTTCCTGTTATTGAAGACACTGCAGTGGATGTACATGACCTTCCTGCATATATCAGAGAATTTAATGAGATTTTGAAAAAGCATAATTTATATTCTGTTCATTATGCACACGCCGGTTCGGGTGAAATTCATTTACGACCAATTATCAATTTAAAAACCAAAGAAGGCAATCGGTTATTTAGAACCATAGCAGAAGAGATTGCAACATTAGTAAAAAAATACAATGGATCGCTAAGTGGAGAACATGGCGATGGCAGATTAAGAGGTGAATTTATAGAACAAATGGTGGGGAAGAAAAATTATCAACTTTTAAAACAAGTAAAAGATATATGGGATCCACAGCACTTGTTTAATCCGAATAAAATTGTAGATACCCCATCGATGAATACGATGCTACGCTACGAACCTGGGCAAAAAACACCCACTTTCCAAACAATTTTTCGTTACTATGATCAGGATGTGTTACAACATGCTGAACAATGCAATGGTTCTGGCGATTGCAGAAAGACTGAAATGTCTGGTGGAACAATGTGCCCATCATTTATGGCTACCAGAGACGAGAAAAATACCACCAGGGCAAGAGCAAATATCCTTCGAGAATTCCTAACACATTCTGAAAAAATAAATCGATTTAATCATAAAGAAATTTATGAAGTCATGGATTTATGTTTGAGTTGCAAGGGGTGCAAATCAGAATGCCCTTCAAATGTGGATGTAGCAAAATTAAAAGCTGAGTTTTTGCAACAATACTATGATGCTAATGGAGTTCCATTAAGATCTAGACTGATTGCAAAATTCGGAGCTATTTCTAAACTCGGCTCTATAGTTCCCAATATTTATAACTTCTTTGTTACTAATCCTGTTACTTCCGGTTTGATTAAAAAAGTAGTTGGATTTGCAGGCAAACGTTCTATGCCAATATTACACCAGTCCACTTTAATTAATTGGTATAAAAATTACAAAAAGCAAAATACTACGAACACTACGGTATTTAAAAGAAAAGTATATCTATTCTGTGATGAATTCACCAATTATAATGATACCAATATTGGCATTAAATCCATCTTATTATTAGAGCAATTAGGTTATGAAGTAATTATTCCATTACACGAAGAAAGTGGAAGAGCAAGTTTGTCAAAAGGCCTATTAAGAGATGCTAAAAAAATTGCCAATAAAAATGTTACGCTGCTAAAGGATATAATTTCAGAAAATACACCACTCATTGGTGTAGAACCTTCTGCTATCTTAACTTTCAGGGATGAATACATTGATTTAGTTGATGAACATTTATGGAATGATGCAAAAGCACTTTCAAAAAATGTAAAACTTATAGATGAATTTTTAGCCGAAGAAATTGCCAGTAATCATATTGATTCGAATTTATTTGTTACTGATAAAAGAACTATTCAATTGCATGGACACTGCCAACAAAAAGCTATCAGTAATATTCAATCATCTGTGTCGGTTTTATCACTCCCGGCAAACTATTCTGTAGAAATTATTCCATCAGGTTGCTGTGGTATGGCTGGATCATTTGGATACGAAAAAGAACACTATGAACTTTCCCAACAAATCGGAGAATTGGTTTTGTTTCCAACCATTCGTAAACAATCAGATGATATTATTATTGCAGCTCCAGGAACTAGTTGCAGACACCAAATAAAAGATGGAACAGGAAGAAATGCCTTGCATCCAGTGGAAGTATTGTATGCAGCTCTTAAATAATTTATTTGAAAATACCAAGCCCTGATTTAGCTCTTCTGGGAGTAAGTTCTTCATCGAACCAGTTACCTCTGATAAAGTAATGCTTTGTAGGTACTTCGTGTGTATAAGTAGGATAAGTATATAATTCACTTTTAGCAATCACAGACTTTTTCATTTTATTAAATGCTGCAATCACAGTTGTTGGTGGTGCAATCATATCCATTAAACCTGTTCCGATTAAAACAGAACATTCAATAGAGGGAATAAAATTTTGCACTTCGAAATAGCTCAAAGTTTGAAGTACATTTTCCCTTGTATAAGCTGGATGAAATGGGGCTAAATTATTTAGATCTCGCAAAATGTAGCAAGGATTTTTCTCATTCGCAATAATATCAAGGGTATTATAAAAATCGCAATATACTGGTGAGTCCGCGGAAACGGTATTAATCCTTTTTTTCAAAAGTGCTGCAGTAACTAAGGCCAATGTTCCACCCTGACTACCTCCGTAAACGGCTACTCGATCCAAATCAAAATTGAATTCTTTAGCATGTGAAACCAGAAAGTCCATTGCTCTGATGCAATCCATATATATACCTCTGTATACATAGGTTTCTTTACTTTCAATTCCTACAACAAATAATTGCTTCTTTTCTGGGTTAATCATATCCATGACGGCAGGATCAACACCCCGAACATTTAGCATAAAACAGGCATAATTATGAAAGAATTCCGGGTAGATAGTTCTTAAATATGCCCCATACCCAACGATTAACGGATATTTCCCTTTTGCTTTTGGAATCGAAAGCCAACCATAAATAGGTATGCTTTGATATGACTTCATATCTACTCTATACACATCAAATTCAGCATCAGTATACTCATCCGAAACGGAAATTTTATACTCAGGATCGATGGATGCTAATTCTTCTAATGTAGCATTCCAGAAAGCATCGAAATCAGGAGGACGATGATAAGGTGTTTTTATGTCAGCAATATTATAACCAAATGCATATAATGTAGTATCATCATAGGCGCTCATATTCAAACATAAACGCAATTTATAAATCCCTGCATTTGCGGGGTTGGGTAATTTTAGTGTGAGTGATTCTGATCCTTTTCTTTTTAACTTAAGTGGTTTCTTTTGTTCAAATACCACAATCCCTTTATCATTTAAAATCTGATAACTCAACTCTCCTATTTGCGCAATTTGATAGGTGCTTTTAAGGTCCACATCATAGGATATTTTATCGGAAGTATTATAGGTACCATCTTCCGAAGAGGGTTTAACCGTAGTAACTATTTCACCTTCTACAGGTTCCGGTTCTATTAAAGGCTTTTGTGTAGATCCATTTAGATCACTTGTATTTGGATTATTAAGTATTTTATTTTTATTCTTTGAATAAGTATTATACCCATTTTTGAAGGCTGCTTCCATCGATCCTTTTTCACCTTCGTAACTAAAAGTCTCTTTGATGTTTTCACTATAATTAATTAGATCTAAATGAAAATTTATATCATAGTTTCCTGAGTATTCAATGGGTATCAGAATGCTAGACTTTAAAGAGCCCCCTACAGCAATCTTAATATCAAAAGATTTGGTAACTACCTCTAGATCGTTATACATTACTTCATAATTCAACACTCCTTCCTGATTAATGCCAGATTTATTAACAATATTCAATTGAAAAGTTACAGGGTGGATAGTAGAAAACTGACCAGATTTTTGTGTGGGAATAATTTCAAAACGAATAGGATTTGTAATACTTTTCTCCTTGTTCACAGTGTTATTACCTGCAAGAAGCAGATTAACAGGACATAGATATATTAGAATCAATAAAAATAGTCTACACATCTTTTAAATGGCACTAGATTAACACATACTTCAAAAATAAAAAAAATAAATCCCAATAATCTACAATACTAATTTAAATAAACAAATATTTGAATACAATAATATACAAAATTCTTACATTTATTTTTTTCTGTCTTAAAATCTAAATTACATCTAATGAAATATGTTATTTATATATATTTTCTGTTCAGTTTCTTACAATTGTCTGGTCAAGCAAAGTTCATTCCGCCACATTCTCGGGATATCGCATTTATTGGGAGATTTGATATTAGTGATCCGGGAAAAGTTACATTTATGTATTCTGGATGCCGGATTAGAACAGTATTTGGGGGCACCAGTATTCATCTATTTTTAAAAGAACAAGCTTCCAATTATTATACCATTTTGATTGATAATCAAAAAACAATTTTAAAAACAAATGCAGTAGACAGCTTGTATTCATTAGCAGAAAACCTGACTGATACCAAACATCAAATCGACATTGTTAGAAATACTGAATGGAGCACTGGTAACACAGTTTTCAAAGGTTTCGAAATAAACAAAACAGCGAGTCTTTATCCTCCTATTATACAAGAAAGGAAAATTGAATTTATAGGTAATTCCTATACCTGTGGTTATGGAATTTATGGTAAAAATCACGACGAACATTTTAGCTATGATACTGAAGACAATTATATTAGCTATGGTGCTATAACATCCAGGACTTTGCAAGCGGAATATACAGCAGTTTGCAGGTCTGGAATTGGAATGCTTCAAGGATATGGGGGAACAAGTAATTTCACTCAACCATTACTGTATGAAGAAATTATTCAGAATAGTACAGTAAAATGGAATTATGCCTCCTACCAACCGCAATTAGTTGTTATTGAATTAGGCACTAATGATATTTCAGTAGATGTTGATTCAGAAAAATTTATTACAACTTATCAGCAATTCATCAAAAGAGTTAGAGGGTATTATCCCAAAGCCAAAATAATTTGTGCAGCTGGCCCGAATCCTGGAGGTGACAAATGGTTGCTAATGCAGCGAATGATTCACAAGGTTGTCGCAACTATTAACTTTGGGGATGTATATTATTTTGAATTCAGCAATTTCATCCCCAATGGTAGCGACTGGCATCCTAATGTTTTAGAACATCAAAAAATGGCAAAAGAATTAACTAGTTATATTAAGAACTTAATGCAATGGTAGTTTTCGTTTAAAATTAGTTTCAAGAAATGTTTTAAGATTATGATACCACCAATTGTAAACCAGTCTTGGTAAATATAATTTTTTGTTGCTTATAAAGGGTACCAGTAGTCATTTTGAATACTTTTTTACTCATTCCAAAAAACGAGTAAATCTCTGCCGGATCTGTTTTATCATGATAAGGCAAATACCCATCATTTTCGGCCAACAATCTTAAAATCTTAGATGCTTCATCTTCTACTTTTTGAAACCCCGGTTTCCCAATAACCACATCAATTTTATTATCAGGGCGAATTGATTTCACAAAACCTTCCAACTTTTCACCGATTACCATATCTCTATAAATCTCATTACTATGTAATAATCCAATATGTTGATTATTAATGATCATAGCATATCCTAACTCTGTTTTACGATATACAATTAAGGAAACAATTTCTTTTTCTTTAACAGTCAGTTCTTCATTACTTAAGAGGAAATCAATTTTTTCAGTTGCAGCAACTCTACCGGTTTGCTCATCCATATAAAGCTTTACAAGATATTCTGCTCCAAGACGCATTCCCCCTAATTGTTTAGAAACTGGTACAAATAAATCTTTCATTAAGCCCCAATCGAGAAAAGCACCTTGTCGAGTTACTTCAACAACTTTTAATTTTGCAATATCACCAACAATTGCATAAGGGATTTGAGTTGTTGCAATTAATCGATTATCTGAATCATGATAAATAAAAACTTTGAGTTCATCATCTATTTGTAAATCATTGGGGGCGAATCGAATAGGCAAAAGAATTCCCTCTTCATTATCATCTAAATAAAAACCAAAAGCAACTTTACGTATTACTTTTAAAACATTATAATCACCAACCTTTATTGTATTCATTCTTTTCATAATTACTGTGCGAATCTACGATTGTTTCAATAGATGTTGAAAAAACAACAATTTCGCCTATTCACAAGCGATTGTATGACTACTTATTAATAAATTTGCCCAATGCCTTTCATGAGACCCCTAATTGTATTTATCATATTTTGCATCATCACCAGCCCTACAAAGGCACAGTCTGTTAAAGGCAGTTGGTATGCTGTTGGGCATATTCAAATGGATGGCAACACAGAAAACTATCTGACGGAATTGATTCTAAAAGGAGATAGTAATTCTAAAGGTGAATTCAATTACTATTTTAGAGATAGTCTTTTCAAAAATAAAATCAATTACAGTTATAACAAGAAAACCAGGTTGTTAATCATCCACAAATTTCCGGTCATTTACTATCGATCACAGAGCACTAAAAAAGCTGTCATGTGTGATGTAATAGGAACTTTTGAATTAAGGGTCGCAAAAACAGAATCTGTATTAAATGGATCTATTACCAGCGCTTCAGCGTATAATTTTCTTATGCCAGTAATCAATTATCGAATGTTGAAAGACCCCGAACAATCTACAAATAATAAATCTAAAAATAAAGTTTCAAGACCCGAAATACTTGTTGATAGTTTTTCAAAATCTACTGCGGCAATTGATAATTTTGAGACTAAAAATACCAGAGCATTTACACAAAATGATTCTTTAATAACTACCAAATTCGTAGAAAAAAATATCATCCCATTAGCAGTCATAACTGAAAAAGCATTTAAGAACAGAAAAAAAGATTATGAAAAAATACTGGAGGTTGACAACTCTACTAT